>ENA-OBIO01000024-OBIO01000024.1-metagenomes-genome-assembly--contig:-NODE-24-length-96060-cov-22.4139_pt1 | contig 96060 bp, 77 predicted proteins | sample MGYA00153383_OBIO01 | MGnify analysis MGYA00153383 | reverse complement strand
CTGAATCTTACGGATCAAATCATTATCGCGACGGTACAGGACTCCCCACTCAATCGTCTACATCTTCTCGAATCGCTCAAATGCGGCGGTCATGAAGCCCTTGAACAAGGGGTGAGAACTACTCGGACGAGACTGGAACTCGGGGTGAAATTGGCTGGCGATGAAGAACGGATGTCCCGGTAGCTCAATGATTTCTACAAGGCGATCGTTTGGAGATGATCCGCTGATGTAGTAGCCGCTAGCAACAAACTGCGCACGATAGTGATTGTTGAACTCATAGCGATGGCGGTGGCGTTCATAGATAACTTCTTTGCCGTAGAGTTCTAGCGTTTTTGTTCCCGTGGTAAGTTTGCACGGATATACCCCTAATCGCATTGTGCCCCCGAGATCTACAACGTCTTGTTGTTCGGGCAATAGGTTGATAATAGGATTGATCGCATTTGGCTTGAACTCCGCACTGTGAGCATCGTCGAGCTTGGCAACATTACGCGCCCATTCGATGACGGCGCATTGCATTCCTAAGCACAGTCCTAGAAACGGCACCTGGTTTTCACGCGCATACCGAATCGCCTCGATTTTGCCATCAACGCCTCGAATGCCAAACCCACCGGGAACGAGGACGCCATGGACGCCGCTTAGATACTGTTCCGCGCCGTTAGCTTCAATATCTTCGGAATTGATCCATTTGAGTTTGATACTATTTCCGGTGGCGATCGCTGCATGTCGCAGTGCCTCAACCACGGACAAATACGCATCCCCAAGCTGCACATACTTCCCGACTAAGGCAATCTCAATCTCTTGGCTGGGGCTGTACATGCGATCGACAAGGGTTTGCCAGCTTGCGAGATCGGGGACGCGCGGTTCCATATTCAGCAGCTTAATGGCTTGAATCGCTAGTCCCTCCTGCTCCATAATCAGCGGCACCTCATAGATGCTACGGACGTCAGGGCAAGTGATGACGCATTCTAGGTCCACATCACAAAACTCAGCGAGCTTGGCCTTCATGCCTGTCTCTAACGGACGATCGCAGCGACACACTAGGACATCCGGCTGAATCCCGATCGATCGGAGTTCTTTGACAGAGTGTTGGGTGGGTTTGGTTTTGAGTTCGCCGGACGCCGGAATGAACGGCACTAAGGTGACGTGGGTATACATGACATTTCTGCGGCCCACGTCTTTGCGAAACTGACGAATGGCTTCGAGGTAGGGAAGAGATTCAATGTCGCCGACGGTGCCGCCAATTTCGGTGATGACGACATCGGGATTGGTGTTCCGAGCGACGCGACAGATGCGTTCTTTAATTTCATTGGTGATGTGCGGAATCACTTGCACCGTGCCGCCATTGTAATCACCGCGCCGTTCTTTATTGATGACCGATTGGTAAATTGATCCGGTGGTGACGCTGTTGAGCCGGGACATGGAGGTATCGGTGAAGCGCTCGTAGTGACCAAGGTCTAAATCGGTCTCCGCGCCATCTTCGGTGACAAAAACTTCCCCATGTTGGTAGGGACTCATGGTGCCGGGATCGACGTTCAGGTAAGGGTCAAGCTTGAGAATTGAGACGGTGTAATTGCGAGATTTCAGCAGCCGCCCTAGGCTTGCCGCGACAATCCCCTTACCGATTCCAGACACTACGCCGCCGGTCACAAAGACAAATTTCGTCATAGAAAAGGGAGATATGCGATCGCAGAATTACCCGACACATTGTAAAGCAAGCTAGCGACCATCCACCATATCTAGCCCAATCTACCCCCAGTCCGATCGTAAAACCCTCTAGCAATTCAAGGTTAGAAGCTATAGCCCACGCTAAAATTTAATCCCCGGTCTTGGGCGTTCTCCCGCCTGTCGCTGTTGTACACCAACGGAATGCCATAATCAACCCGCACCACGAGTCCAGCTAATGGCTCCAAAATCACGCCCAATCCAACAGAGGCCAGGAAGGTTTCGTTGGAGAATGTTGCAGGATTTCTGGAGTTGTTCCAAACCCAACCTGCATCAAGGAAGGGCGCGAGTTGGAGCGTGGGACTTCCGACGCTATTACGTTGCAAGGCAATCCGGTTTTCTAGGGAGAAGCGCGCACCATTGTCACCCGATCGCAGATTCTGACGGTAGCCGCGCACTGACTGCCCACCACTGATGACAAACTGTTGGGACGGTAACAAAGGATCGGACGCGAGTTGTACATCCCCTTGCGCAATCAACAATTGATTTGTTCCTAAACGCTGCACCCGTTGCACTTGCCCCAGCCAGCTCAAGAATTGACCGTTAGGTTCTGGGCCACTGGTGGCATCGAAGGCGTTTAGACCGAGGCTGAACTGCGATCGCAAGGCCCAAGCGCCCTGGATATCCCGCTTCAAATAATCCTGCCCAAACTTAAGAATGCGAGTCTGACCTCGACCGTCAATATCCGTCCCGCTACTGGTCGTGTTCAGGGGTTGGCCGCTGATGGTGGTCCGGCCATTTTGAACGGCGAATGCTAACGACAATGCAAATTCCTCGCGGGGGGTGCGAATGAGGGGCTGACGATAGCTCACTTCATACAGTTCAGTAGTACTAAAAATATCCAAACTATCGAACGGTTTTTCGATAACTTTGCTATTGCTGGAGGCAACGCGAAGTTGAACGGTGCCGTTCATGGCGCTAACGGGAACGCGATAGCTAAAGTCGAAGGCGTTAGAACCGCCAGGGAACGATCGGTTATAACTCACACTGAGTTCGTCACCGAGTCCCGTCACGTTGCGATAGGTCAGGCCACCCCCAAACCGTTCAGATCCGACGCTGGGCGAGGAGTAGTTATCGATGCTGACGTTGCCTGCGATCGGCTTGGATTCTTTGACGTGCAGACTGAGAATGCTTTGACCAGTGCCAGACCCTGGACGTAGACGCGCTTCAATGGATTCTAGTAGGGCATCACTTTTTAGGAGTTGCAGTTGGTCTTCAAGCTGGTTTTTATTGAGTGGGGTTTTGATGCCCAGCCTGATGCGGCTTTCGACATAGTTTTTGTTGAGTCGTTTGAGTCCGGTGATTTCGAGACTTTCGAGGGATCCTTCTAGGATTTGGATTTTGACAAGGCCGTTGACGATCGCTTGTTCACCAAGTATGGCGCGCGACGTGATGTAACCGCGATCGAGGTAGAGGGCTGTGATTTGATCGGCGACGGCCTTTAGATCCCTAAGTTTGACGGATTTCCCTTCGATCCCTTGGGTCAGTTTGGCGAGTTCTTCGGGTTTGAAGACGGTGCTGCCGCTGACTTCGACTCGGGTGACGCTGATATCGATATTGGAGTCGGGAGTGGTGCGCGGGAGGGTGGTTGGCGGCGTGAGAACGGGGGTTTTGGGTGGAAGGGGGGAGGGAAGGGGGAGCGGTTGGGGAATGCGATCGAGATTGGGGTTGGCAACAGGCGCGATTTGGGTGGGGACTTGGGCGATTTCCGTTCCGGAAGGCTTCGCCAACGCTGGGGCTGCAACGCTTAGGAGAATACTAGTAACAATAGTGGACAGCAGAAGGGAAGAATTGTTAAACATTTGAGTAATAGATGGAATAACGGTACAAAGTCAAGCTGAGGGAACTGCACGACTCATATTAAGTCGCGCTAAAAGACCATTTTGATCACTTAGCGGTAAATTGTCTAGCGATCGGTTAGCGAGGGTCTATGACTGACCGTTTGTCATCGGTTTGCGCTTGAGGAGGCGCGAGGAGATTCCCGTTCCGGGAGGTGTTGCCAACGATCGGTTTGGATTGGGTCACGCTGGAACCACAAGATGGGATGCCTTTGTAAGGATCGTTGCCGGATGAACTGCCAGTGCTTCTTTCGACACAAAGGATTACTTTTCCGCTGCTGGGAAGCACGATCGGTTTTTCAGGATTTCGGTTGTCGAGGTTACGAGTGCGATCCTCTATTTTGGAGTCTTTGTTAACGATCGGAGTATCTGTTGGGTTGGTTGGGTTAATTGTGACGGGGTCGGGGTCGTTGGTCAGGGCGAAGTCTGCGCCTTGGGGGATACCTGTGACTTTGCCGATCGCGGTAAAGGTTCCGGCTTTGGTGTTCGCTTTGATGGCGATCGTGGCTTTACCATTTACATCGGTATTAGCGGTATTGGTCGCGAAGGTTCCGCTGGCGTTGGTCCTTGGAACGTTAAAGGTTACGGTTGTGTTTTCGATCGGGTTCCCAAATTTATCGGTCACGGTTGCAACGAGGTTTTTTGCAAAATCGGTATTGACGACTGTGCTTTGACCCGATCCAGCGGTGGTTGTGATTTGGCTGGCGACATCGGCTAGGTTTGTGAGATTGAAATCGGCGGTGCTGGTGACGCCATTAACAGAACCAGAGGTTGTGAAGGCTCCAGCTTTGGTATTCGCTTTGATGACGATCGTGGCTTTACCATCTAATCCGGTGGTTGCAGTCTTCATCGTAAAGGTTCCATTTGCCGTAGTCCCGGTAGCGGTGAATGTGACGGTACTATTTGCGATCGGATTCCCAAATTTATCGGTCACGGTTGCAACGAGGTTTTTTGCAAAATCGGTATTGACGACTGTGCTTTGACCCGATCCAGCGGTGGTTGTGATTTGGCTGGCGACATCGGCTAGGTTTGTGAGATTGAAATCGGCGGTGCTTGCAAGGCTGGTGGAACTAGCATTCACTGCATAGGTCCCGGCTTTAGTGTTAGCGGTTGCAAGGATGCTGACTTGACCATTAGCGTCGGTTGTCACAGTCGTATTAGCGGGGATTGCGCTCGCACCGCTGGGGCTACTGGGTGTGGTCAGTTGAATAACAACACCTGACACTGGTAGGGGACGATTAAATGCTGTTTCGACAACATTGATCTGGAGTGGCTTCGCAAATGCGGTATTAACGGTTGTGGATTGAGGTGTACTGGTAGGGGAGGCTAAGAGGCCAAAGCCTTTTGATTCGTAAGCCCCGATGTCACGCCTTCCAACGGGTGACACGCCGCGTTGATCGGCTGTGGTAGTAGCAGGATTTCCTGCATTAATGGCATCGCTGCCGGGGACGAGTGCATGGGTTTTAGTCGGACCGCCGTAGTCCCCGAGGGCGGAGAGAAGGGTACTCAGTGCTGCGATCGGGGTGATATCGGTTGCTGAAGCGGTAGCTCCCGAAAGACCACTGTCTTCGCTGTAGCCAAAGAGGTTGTAACCCTGAGAGGTAAAGGTTGATTGGTTCTGGATTTCTCTTCCTGAAGGAGCGGTGTTCCCAGAAACAATACTATTGCCGATCGTCAGCGTGCCATCGTTGCCACCGTTGTTGTAGATGCCGCCACCATCTTGAGCGGAATTCCCGGAGAGGGTGCTGTTGCCGATCGTCAGCGTGCCACCGTTGCTGTAGATGCCGCCACCATCTTGAGCGGAATTCCCGGAGAGGGTGCTGTTGCTCATCGTCAGCGTGCCACGGTTGTTGAAGATGCCGCCACCATCTTGAGCGGAATTCCCGGAGAGAGTGCTGTTGCTCATCGTCAGCGTGCCAAAGGTGTTGAAGATGCCGCCACCGTAGTATTGAGCGGAATTCTCGGAGAGGGTGCTATTGCCGATCGTCAGCCTGCTATCGTTGTAGATGCCGCCACCGGATGGAGCGGAATTCCCGGAGAGGGTGCTGTTGCTCATCGTCAGCGTGCCACCGTTGAAGATGCCGCCACCACCGTATGCAGCGGAATTCCCGGAGAGAGTGCTGTTGCTCAGCGTCAGCGTGTCACTTCTGTTTAAGATGCCGCCACCAGCATACTGTCTTCCATTGACGATCGACATCCCATCCAGCGTCACCGTTCCGGAACTAATGTTAAACACTCGAACTGCATTATTCCCACTGACGGTCGTGGTTCCAGCCCCAGCCCCACGCACCGTTACATTTTTATTGATGCCAACTTCTTGTGTCAGCGTGTAAGTCGCTGCCGCTAGATTGACCGTTCCATTCGCTGCTGAAACATCCACACCATTCTGCACCGTTCCCGTCGCCCCGACGTTCACTGTCGTCGCCGTCCCATTTAAGGTTGAACCTGCTTTAAGGACGATCGCCTGATTCAAGCTCGATGTCGGTGCCGTCAGGGTTAGATTTCCAGCATTTGCATTGAGACTTGCATCGATCGCAGCATTGACCGTAATGGAATTATCGGCTTGTAAATTGACACTTGTAGTATTCAAATTCGTAACGATCGTACTCGCATCAACCGTCGAAGTTCCATTGCCACCACTTGCCACGACCTCCAAATCCGTTGGGTCAATCAGCCAAGTCCCGATCGATCCTTTTGCCGCTGTGGTCAAAACTTTTGCGGTAGGTGCGATCGCAATACTTCCTTTTCCCGACGTATCGACAAACCCGCCGTTTCCACCGAGTTCACCGCCCTTCGCCGAGATCGTTCCACCAAAATTCAAATGATTATCTGCATAGACGATCGCATTCCCACCGTTTTGTATACCCGTTCCATCTGCATTGATCGTTCCGGTAACAGAAGCACTTCCGCCTGTTAACTTAATCACGCCATCTTCAACAACCACGCCCATTGCACTGGGAATCGATCCGCCTGTGAGTAACGCAGGGAGTGATAGCGGCGTTGCGATCGGTGCATTAATCAAAACCCGATCGCTCATAGGCAAATCAAAACTCAGCACGGTTCCTGCTTGGGCAATTCGGACCATCTTCCCACCAGGAATGGCTGCGATCGTAATGTCACCACCGGGAGCTGCGATCGTCCCGGTCTTCACTACAGTTCCGCCAACCAGGGCGATCGACTGTCCGGGATTGACCGATAGGTTTCCGGCGTTGACGATAGAACCGGATAGCCCAGAGAATCCAAAACTGGTTGGGTTTGCGGTCAATACGGCGTAGTTGTTGGAACCAACAGCGTTGAACCAATTCCCATTCCCAAATCCAATTCCATTCGCGGTCGTCGCCGTAAAGGCCCCAGGCACATTCAAACTCGCATCTTTCCCAAACACAATCCCAGCCGGATTCATTAAGTAGAGATTGGCATTGCTACCTGAAACTTTGAGAATGCCGTTAATCAGCGACGCATCACCGCCCGTCACTCGGCCCAAAATATTGGCAATATTCGGGTTCGCCATAAAGTTCGCAGTCTGTCCTGCATTCACCCCAAACTGCTGGAAACTATGGAATTGATTCTGACCCGCTTGGGTTCCGCCGCTGATGTTGATTTGGTTGTTTTGGGTCTGGACAACAGTTCCCGTGCCATCAGTCGCAGGCGTAATCTGTGCGATCGCGCTTTTGGTTCCGAAGGTCAGCAGCAACGGTAACAGGATTAACGCCCATTTAGCGGTGTGGAAGCAGGTAAGTTTCATAGGTAAAGAGCTCCTGGAAAGAGCGCCTACTATACTCCCCCGAAAAACTAAACCGTCACAATCGCCTATCTCTTTATGGATACTTCAAGATCGATCGTCTACATCTTCACCCAATCAATATATCTAGGAAGTAGTAGCTCAATAACGTCTCGGATTTCTAAATCTCTGACGAACCCGCCCCCTTGTATCTTAATCGCAGGTTCGATCGACGCAGAGGAGTGAGTAGGCCAGCTCATTCTTATAGATCTAGTTCTGTTAAATTACGATTATCGCCCAGCGCTGCCTAACAAATACAGGCTCAAAATCGTCCCAGCATTCCACAGACTATGAAGCAAAATAGAGGCGAGAAGATTTTGCGTGCGCGCATAGACGAAGCCTAATACAATCCCTAACACCATCAACGGCAAAACCTCAGACAAGCTTAGATGTACTAATGCAAAAATAAACCCACTCAGCAACACCGAATTCCACGTCGAAAAATATCGTGACAATGACGGCAGCAAAAAACCTCGAAACAGAATCTCCTCAAACACCGGAGCCGCGATCGCCGTTGTCACCAAAAATAACGCCAGCGCCACTGGACTCCGCCCTTCCAATACGATCGGCAGCAGCGGATTACTGCCACCTTGGCCGTGCCAAATTTGGCTATTAAGTACACTCACGCCTATCACCAGCGGAAACGCAACTAGATATCCACCCAAGCCCCACGGAAACCACGCGCCCGATGTCGATACTCGAAACCAAGTTTTATCAAGCGGCAGATGCTTTTTGATTGTGAAATACAACACTGAAATAGATCCTGCGGCCAACGCAACGTAGCTGCTTAAAATTAGGATTCCTTTATAGACATCATCCGTCAGCAGAAACTCAGCTTTCAACGCGATGGCTAATGTTCTGAGCAACGGTGCGATAAAAATTCCCACCACAATCTGGCCCACTAGAAAGAACCCCGCCACCATCACAAGCCACGTATCTTCCCAATCCCACGGAACCGCCCACTGATTTTGATTAAGATTCCCCAGCCAAGACTCTTCACGCTTCCATGCAAACTGCCCCAGCGTTCCCAAAATCAAGATCAGTCCCCCCCCTAAAGAAGCTGTTGTCGTGATGCCACTAATGCTTAATTTCGTGAGCACAGACTCTGCGGTCGCACGTTCTTTTTGTTGCAGATTCTTCCGATCGCTTGTGCGGTCTTGAACTTCGTAAAGACGATCGATCGATCGATACTCATACCATCCATCTAGCGACTTCACCAGCGTCGATTCCGCGTCTGCCAGCACACGCGGCGGATCGTTCCATAATCCATTAAGAACGGTTGCGGCTTGACGGGCTTGGCTAGAGGTTTGAGCCGTGGTGGTGAGGGCGGCCCAGGACTGCTGGGCGACTTCGAGTTTGCCGCTTTGGACTTGCAGCAAGCCAAGACGCAGCGTTAATTCTTCGAGATTTTTTTGTTGGGCTTTGCGATCGCCCGGTTGAATTTCAGGCGCGGCTAATGTGGCCTGAACCTGCTTCTGTGCGGCTTGGTATTCGGTGAGGGCCGCGCTGACGGGTGAAGTCGAGTCCTCCATCATTTTTTTGATCTGCTGACTGGTCTCATCCGTCCCTTTAAATTCTGAAAGATGCAGTTTTAAATCAGACTCATACAGCGCAAGACGACCTTGAAACTGAGGTTTGCTAAAGCTTTCGACTAGATCGGTGCCTAGAAACAGCAATGCGATCGCCGTGATACCGATCAGAAAAATTCGTTTTAAGGTCATGTCTTTGGGAATTTAGAAGTGAGAATTTAGAAGTGAGAATTTTAGTAGGTTCGGATGGAGTCTAGGGTCAAGGCAAATTGACCCGCCGTAAAGCTCGGGTTAAGCTGTCCGTCGTATTCAAATTTGCTGAGCATGAGTTGCAGCGATCGAATGTTTCTAGCCTCGATCGGGGGCGCGTTGGCAACCGTTTTAGCCCGCATGACCGCTACCATTTCAATCCATGGAATCCGAACGTTCATCCATTCATTCTTCGTCGTATTGAAGGAATACGCATAGGCAAGGGTGTCCCAGCCATCACTACTGCGAGCGAGAAACTTATAGCGATTGCCATCGCCTTTGAGCTTGATTTCCAATCCAGTGTGCGCCGACAAGTCGAGTGGAACCTGAAAATTTCGCGTTCGCACAGACACAAATCCCCCAGACTGCTCGGTCGAGACCAGCCCCGTAAACAGCGCACCCTCCACGCACTTGATCAGCCCGCTCTCACTCACGCCGCCCATCACCACATCATCCACGGCACCCCACGTTTGAGACAAATCCGTAATGCTGCGAAAATCAAATAACACGGTCTCTCCTTGATTGTTGACGATCATCTGGGGTTGGGGCGGGGGCGGGGTAGGTTGAAACATACGCTTAATATCACTCACGATCGGAATCACTTCAAAATAGGATAACGTCTTTGCCAGTTGATTAAAATTCCAAGCCATGGTGAGGTTCCTCAATTCAGAATAGGTACGGTTTTAGTAAGCTCACAGCCTCAACAAAAATCCCTCATTTTTCAACGAGGGACGTTTGCCACTACAGGGGTGGAGTTTTCAAGATGCGCCAGCCGATCACACAGACGATCGCAATTCCAACGGCTAACCCGGTCCAGTCCTGCCAACTCTCAGGGATGATGTCGTACAAAATTAATCCTCCGCAAAGACATATTTATAGAGATCCGCTGGGTTCGGTTCAGGACTAGAAAGCCCAAACTCCACCGCATCTTCAACATGACGCTGGATTTTTTTGTCGATCGCCTTGAGTTCAGCTTGCTCAGCGAGCTTGTGTTCTAGCAAATGCGCCGCTAACTTCTTAATAGGGTCGCGAGCAAACCAATGCTCTTTCTCTTCCTTTGGACGCAGCTCATCAGGATCCGCAAGCGAGTGACCCCGGAATCGGTAGGTGAGCGCTTCAATTAGCGTGGGACCTTCGCCCGCTCTCGCCCGTCTGACGGCTTCTTGGGCGATCGCCCGCACCGCCAACACATCCATCCCGTCCACCTCATAGCCGGACATCCCAAAGACGCTGGCTTTCTTGTAGATTTCGCGCTGAGACGTCGCCCGCTCATGCTGCATCCCGATCGCCCAATTGTTATTTTCCACTACAAAAATAATTGGCAGTTTCCAGAGTTGGGCCATGTTCAGACATTCAAAAAACTGCCCATTATTCGAGGTGCCATCGCCGAAGAAGGCAGCGGTAACTTGGTCTGACGACGCATCGCCCATCACTTTTTTTCGGTACATGCTCTGGAATGCTGCACCCGTCGCGATCGGAATCCCTTCTGCAATAAATGCAAATCCCCCGAGCAAACGGTGCTTGGCGGAAAACAGGTGCATGGAACCCCCGCGTCCCTTGCTGCATCCGGTTTCTTTGCCAAACAGCTCGGCCATCACTTCGCGGGCCGGGACGCCACAGCTCAAGGCATGAACATGATCGCGGTAGGTGCTGCATACATAGTCTTCGCTCTGACGCATGGCCCGGATAACCCCTGTAGCGACCGCTTCTTGGCCGTTATAGAGGTGGACAAATCCGAACATCTTGCCGCGATAGTACATCTCTGCGCACTTGTCCTCAAAGGTGCGGCCCAAGACCATATCTTCATAGAGCATCAACCCTTCATCTCGGGTGACGGTTGCCGGGGTGACTGATGTCGCAGGAAATGTTCTAGCGTGATCCATGATGGAAATCCTAATGTCTGAAGTCCGCAGTTACGTGTCTATACGTAATACAGTAATCTAGCGTATCGTAAATCAAGCTGAAATTGTAGATAGGCTGAAATTGGAGCTGAGCTGGTCTGACGAGAGGTTCAGAATGAACCGTTTCAACTGTTCTATGCGATAGTATAGTACCTCTAAATTTTTAATTTTTGGGCTGACTAAGGCGGTCTTCGTCAGGCTCGTTAGGCAATTGCTGGGGACATAGGAACGTGCGTATTCCACTCGATTATTACCGGATTTTAGGGCTACCGATTCAGGCACCCCCTGAACAGCTCACTCAAGCGCATCACGATCGTACCCGCCAGATGCCCCGCCGCGAGTACTCTGAAAATGCGCTTGCATCGCGTCGTTCTCTCTTGGACGAAGCCTATGGAATCTTGTCCGATCCCGCGCAACGTAGCGCTTATGATGAGCGTTTTTTGACGACTCAAGTTGAATCTGATTTGATGGCTTCCCCGTTAGCCTCTCTTGCAGAGCAGACTGCTCACATTGACATTGCCGAAGACAATTTAGTGGGCGCACTTCTAATTTTACAGGAGTTAGGAGAATATGAGCTAGTGCTTAAGGTGGGTAGGCCATATCTCAGCAGTGGACGCTTGAGCAGTGGCGGAACAGGACTCAAGAGTGGTCAGTTTGGGGATCCGCAGGTGGCGTTGTCCGACACGGTGCTGACGATCGCATTTGCATGTTTGGAGTTAGGGCGCGAACATTGGCAGCAGGGACAGCATGAGACGGCAGCAGAAGCCTTGGAGACGGGCGAGGAGCTGTTGGTACGCGAGGGATTGTTTGAAGGGATTCGGGCTGAGATTCAATCGGACCTGTTGCGGTTGCGGCCCTATCGGATTTTGGAACTACTGGCGCTACCTGAACCTGAATATGTCCGCGATCGACGCAAAGGATTGAATTTGTTGCAGGATATGCTCCGTGAACGCGACGGGGTGGATGGAGCAGGCGATGACCAGTCGGGCCTCACGATGGATGATTTTTTGCGGTTTATCCAGCAGTTACGCAGTTATTTGACGGCAGAAGAGCAGCAGGTGTTGTTTGAAGAAGAGGCACGGCGTCCATCAGCAGTGGCAACGTATTTGGCGATTTATGCGTTGATTGCCCGAGGGTTCGCTGAGCATCAGCCGGCGTTGATTCGTCGGGCCAAGCATCTCCTGTCCAAACTCAGTGTCCGTCAGGATGTTCATTTGGAGCAGTCCGTCTGTGCGCTGCTGCTGGGCCAGACCGAAGAAGCTAATCGTCTGCTGGAACTGAGTCAAGAGTATGAGCCGATCGCCTTTATCCGGGAGCATTCTCAGGGGTCGCCCGACTGGTTGCCGGGGCTGTGCCTCTATGCCGAACGTTGGGTGGGCGGCGAAGTGTTTCCGCATTTTCGAGACTTGTCTGAACATCGCGCGTCGCTGAAAGATTATTTTGCCGATGACCAAGTTCAGTCTTATTTGGAAGAACTTCCAGTAGAGGTTTCTGAGGGATTTGCCGGAGTATCGGCTTTGGCAGGCCGATCGATGTCCACGGGCGCAACTGGGGCGGCAAATCCGTGGAGTTCGGACGAAACCTTGGAGTTCGGAAGCGCAACAGCAGTTGGGGGATCGCGCGGTGCTGCGACTTCTTCTCCTGCGTCACGATCTCGGCGCGGCAGTGTTGTGACAGATTCGATGGCAGCCCCATCCACACGATCGCCATCCGCCTCAGAAGGCAATGATTCTATGGAAACCGCAGAACGAGTCTCCTTTTGCCCTCGATCGGCTGATCGAGGAGCAGTTCGGGCGGCTCTCGGCGGCGGTTTGGTGGCTGGGACCGCAGGCGTTGCGATCGCTCAGAACAGCGCTTCCTCTCATCGCTCATCTCAATATATTCAGACGCCTCATCAAGGGATGGCTCAGAATTCTAACGCGATCGATCGCCCGGTCGTTTCATCGCCTGCGCCGCCACGAACACCCCTAGGAGAAAGGCCAAGACCTCGGACTACCGGGCGATCGAACCCAAAATCTAAACTCAAATGGGCCTTGCCGCTCTGGTTCCCTTGGGCTTTGGGGCTAGCGGGGGTCATGGCTATGGGCTTTGGTATGAGTCGGTGGTGGCGATCGGCTCCGGCTGCCATTGTTTCGACGCCGACGCCGACGCCGACTGTAGCCTTAGCGACGGCTGGGATTCCGGGTCAGCCCGTTCCCATTCAAGGCGATCTCAACGCCGCTACGGCAAAGCAAATTTTAGAACTGTGGTTTACCACCAAAAAAGCGGCAATGGGCCCAGGCTATGCCATTGCGCAATTGGATCAAGCCTTAAGCGAGCCGAAACTCTCCGTTTGGCGAAAGGAAGCCGGAGATGCCCAGCGTGACGGTGCGCATGTGGAGTATGAACATGCTATTGAGGTGAAGAAATTAGACGTCAATCCGACGGACCCCAATCGAGCCTCCATCACCGCCAACGTTCGCGAACTTCGGAAGTATTATGAAGGCAGCGCCATGAAGGAAGACCAGACCGATGACCTTCAGCTTCGCTACAGCCTAGTGCGGCAAAATAATCAGTGGAAGATATCGGATTGGCAGAAGTCAGAGTGATACTTAAAGAACGTTCTAGCGTAGACAGACCGTCAGATGATCAGTCGCGCCACAAAGAGGCATCGGAATTAAGTATCAGGGTGGATATGCATGGTTGATACATTGGTTTCTGCCTACTCACCCTTGATTTTTTGGGTGACTTTAGGAATTATTTTACTGCGGGTGCTGCCAGAGAAGACACCGTACTGGATGGGTCGTGGACTGTATTGGTTTGGCGTGCCTTGGCAGATCTTTGACCTTGCGCGTCATAGTCAGCTATCGGGCGAAATCGGGATGACGCCTGCCATTACGGTGGTGACTCTAGGGGTTGGATTGGCGATCGCTTGGTCAGTTTTGATGCTCCTCCAGCGTCTTAATCCGCCGGGAGGAGAAAAGAAAATTTTATGGTTGCCAAGCTACGATCGCTATCAATATGGTAGCTTCATCATTGCGGCGATGTTGGGCAACACTGGGTTTGTCGGCTTAGGGCTATTGCCGTCGATAATTGAGCCGAGTGCCTTTAGCTGGGCCGTATTTTTTAGCCTGACGCAAAATTTGATTGGCACCTACTTTATTGGCGTGTTGATTGCCAGTCACTTTGGTCAAGCCGAAGTGGATACGTCTCTTGAACAGACCCCGGAGGATCTTCGTCAAGCCCGGAACCGCCGCCTTTTTAAGCTATTGCGCGATATTTTGACCGTGCCGTCGCTGTGGGCCTTTGGGTTTGGGTTTTTCAGCCGATCGACGATGTTTCCCGGTCCCGTTGAAACCTTTGCTAGCTCGTCATTGATGTTTGTCGTGCCGACGTCCTTTCTGTTGATGGGTTTGCGATTGGCCAAAATCAATGGCTGGTCTAGTCTGCATAGTGCCATGCTTCCAGTGGGCCTCAAGATGATTTTGCTCCCGGCACTGGTCGGGGTTGGGACGTCGTTTTTAGGCCTGAAGGGAGACGTGCGGCTAGGGCTTGTGCTGATGGCAGGAATGCCCAGTGCGTTTGCGAGTTTGATTTTGGCCGAAGAGTACGATATGAATCGAGACCTTGCAGCGAGTAGTATTGCTCTTAGCACAGTAGTATTACTGGGAATGATCCCAGTTTGGCTGTGGATATTTTAAAGTTCCCGATTTGACGTTTTTAAGCTAGAGTTCCTGAGGAAAGTCTATGAGTCTGGGTCGTGTCTTAGTGATTGAAGATGAGGAGCTGATTCGAGAGACCGTCACCCTGACGCTCCAAGAAGAAGGCTATGAAGTCACCATGGTGGCGGACGGACGGACGGCCATGGAGGTTTTTCAGCTTAACGCGATCGTAGCAACCGCTAGCTCTATGATGCCGCCGCTGCCCGATTTAATTATTTTGGATTTGATGCTGCCCAATATCAATGGTCTGGATCTATGTCGCTTAATTCGCCGTCAGGGACACAGCGTGCCGATTCTAATGCTAAGCGCGCGCGGAACTGAAACCGATCGAGTGGTGGGATTGGAAGTGGGCGCAGATGATTACTTGACCAAGCCCTTTGGAATGCGGGAACTGGTGGCTCGATGTCGAGCACTGTTGCGACGTCAACAGCAGTTTCAGTCCAATCTTCCCGCTAGCCCCGTACCTGCGGTTCCTCTAGCGCCCCTGAATTACCAGAACATTGGGATGTACCCGGAGGAGTGTCGGGTGCTGTTGGACGAGAAGGAAATTAACCTTTCTCCCAAAGAATTTAAGATTTTAGAGATTTTCTTGCGTCATCCGAGGCGAGTCTGGTCCCGCGATCAGCTCCTAGAGCGAGTGTGGGGCCATGATTTTATTGGAGATAGTAAGACGGTGGACGTTCATATTCGCTGGCTGCGTGAAAAAATAGAAGCCGATCCAAGCCATCCACTCCACTTGGTGACGGTGCGAGGGTTTGGGTATCGGATGGGGTGATAGGGATTGGGGGTGATGGGGTAAGAGCGTTTGTGTGATCTAGCTTGCCTTTTGGCGGGATGCCCTTGAGCTAGACTCAGAATCACTATTGCTATCTAATCGACTCAGTTGTTTTGTTCACAGGGGATCAGGTCAGAGCGTTGCTGGAATTTTTATTGGGACTATCGATCGGATTGCTGTTCTTGTTCGTCTACAAGTTACGGCTCTTGAGGAAGTTGCAGCAGAGTCATCATCGATCGGACGCAGCGATTGATCGGGCTGAACCGAATCAAGGCGGGCTGAACAATATCGCATCCAACGAAGGGTCATCTCTCTCGCTGACCTCGCAAATGTTTCGGATGCTAGATTCTTATCAGACCCGCTCCAACGATCTCCAAGCTGAACTGGCCGACTGGGAAGCCATCATTAGTCTTGCGCCTATGGGCTACCTTCGCGTGGACGATGAAAACCAGCTCATTCGAGGCAATCTTCCCGCGCTGGATCTGTTAAATATTCAGGATTACAATCCCGCAGAACCCCGTCTCCTCTTGGAACTGGTCCGTTCCTACGATCTCGACGCCCTGATTCAAAAAGCCCGATCGACCGGTCGGTCTTGCCAAGCGGAGTGGATTCTGTATCCGGCTTCGCTCAATGTTACCCATGTTACAAACCTGACGCCTTATCCATTGCGCGGCTATGCGACGCCTCTGCAATATGGCCACGTCGGCGTCCTACTAGAGAGTCGTGCGGAGGCTCAGCTTCTATCTCAACAGCGCGATCGATGGACGTCTGATGTGGCCCATGAACTGAAGACCCCCTTGACCTCGATTCGGCTAGTAGCGGAAATGTTGCAGCCGCGCCTTGATCCATCATTGCGGACTTGGATCGATCGATTGCTTAAGGAAACGATTCGCCTCAGCACCTTAGTTCAAGAAATTTTAGATCTCAGCCAGCTTGAGGCCACTCGAACCAAACCGCTGAAGCTCAGTTCCATCAACTTGCCGGATTTGATCAAGTCAGCTTGGTTAAGCTTAGAACCGATTGCTAGGGGGAAAGGAATTGTATTGTCCTATCAGGGACCCGAGCAGTTGGTAATTCAGGGCGATGATGCTCGCCTTCACCGCGTGCTGATTAATCTCCTAGATAACAGTATTAAGTACACTTTGCCCGAACGTCCGATTTTGCTTCAGCTCAGTTTGGTTCAGGACGATCGCCAGATGAGCCTGTCACAGAGTGCCACCATTGTACAGATTGACCTGATTGACGGCGGCACAGGGTTTCCAGAAGACGATTTGCCCATGGTCTTTGAGCGCTTTTATCGCGCAGACTTTTCCCGTGCGCGATTGTCGTCAGAACTCTCCATTTCGATGGTCCCTCAAGAGACGACCGCTAGTCTTCCAGTGAAAGCCTTAGAGCCAAGGACAAATTTAATTCAAGACACGTCAGAAATGATGGGAGTTGAACGGACACGCGGTTCGATAAGACCTCAAGTACAGCCGTTTCAGCCGAGTAGTGGGAGTGGTCTTGGACTCGCGATCGTTCGGCAAATTGTTGATCTCCATCACGGTACGATCATAGCCAAAAACCATCCCGAAGGAGGTGCCTGGATCCAAATCCGTCTCCCTCAGCGACAAAGCTCGATTTGATTCCTACAGGTCAAGCCGGGTCTATATCAAACTCGCTGTAACAAGTTTGATCCATGGGTATCGGTACCACAGCTATTGAGGAGATGGTATTGCTGGCTGAGGGCGCTGACTCCTTGAGTTTCTTTAGGACTGGGCTTCCAGGGCTTGGGGTTTCCATAAGCATAGTAGGTTTCCACGCCATCAATTCCGATCATTACAGCGGCTGGAATCAGCTCACCATAAGGCTTACGATAGCGAGACGGATGCGCTAGAACCGCGATTCCCCCACTCTGATGAATGGCTGAGATGACATTTTGGGCCGCTGCGTTTTCGCCGTGAGGGGCAACGCCTTGGAGATACTCCACGATTGCACCATTACACGGATCAAAGGCAAATCCTAAAATGTGAACTTCAATATCCAAAAGCCGAGATGTGATTTCGGTCCCAATCCACAGATGAGGGACGAGTTTCCCCTGGTTTTCAGTCTTCTCACTCCAATCTTGAAGATGTCGCTGCGCCGCATAAAATCCGGTTACTTGGTGATGATCGGTAATCGCAAAGCCTTTCAACCCGATCTCTAGAACTTGGTCAATCAAACGATCGGGACGCAACTGTCCGTCTGAATGATTTGTGTGCATATGAAAATTGTAAATGTGCGGACAACTATCTGCATTGACCGAAGCAAGAACCTGCCGCAGTGATGCCAAATCCTGCGCGGCGGGCTTTTCACTACTTACGGTTTGTTCAAGAACAACCACCATCGGGGTTCCTCACATTTAGGGATACGGTCGATCGTTAAGTTAACGACCTCTCTTAGTGTAAGGCGTTCTCAGCCATGGATCATTAGAATAGCTGTTCATTATCATCAGCAAACCTCATATTTTAGACTTTAACTTATGGGTCACTGAGAAGAATAGGCTAATGGGGACATCACATTTCATGGCTGAAATGCGTAATAACTCAAGGAAAGCTGTTGGACAAACTGCTGAAGGAGTGGTTGAGCGATCAAATATTCTAGAAGATTTTAGAGGGTTCTAGGCGGAATCAAGCCGTTTTCTAGAGCAAACCGGACGAGTTCAGTTCGGCTGTTCGTGCCTGTTTTGGTGAAGAGTCGGCTGACGTATTTCTCCACGTTACGGACACTGGTTTCCAGACGACGGGCGATTTCTTTGTTCATCAGACCATCTACGACAAGTTCGAGGACGCTTTGTTCCCGAGGGGTAAAGTCAATCTTGATCGGGGTGATATTAGTCTGAAGAACATTTTTTTGGGTGAGGAGGGCTTTTATTTCCTTAATTTGACGGGCGAGTTCGGCGATATCGGGATTTTCAAGGTCTCCGGATCCGGCTTGAGCCGCTTTTTGACGCGTAAGAATGCTCTTGATGATGGAGACTAGTTCGTCGGGATCGAAGGGCTTAGGCAAGTAGGCATCGCAACCCGCATCGTAGCCTGAAATACGATCGCTCGTCATTCCGCGCGCGGTCAGAAAGATAACGGGAAGCGCCTGAAAGCGTGCATCTTCGCGCAGTTTTTTAAGGAGTTGGTAGCCATCGACTTGAGGCATCATGACATCGCTGATAACGAGGTCAGGGGTAAAACGTTGGACCATTTCCCAACCTTCATTGCCGTTGTTGGCGGTTTGGACCGTGAAGCCACTTTCTTCGAGGTATGCCTGAACGGCTTCACGAAGTCCGGGTTCGTCATCGACTAGTAATAATTGGGCTGTCATCGCTCATCGCCTTCCTAGAATCGAATATCTATCTGTTCACTCTATCGCAATCCATCCGTCGTACTCTGTCTAAATCTGAATCGGTTGCCGGAAGTGTCGGGATGGGGGCGATGTCATGAGCGTTGGTTTCAAGGTGTGATTGTTGTTGTCCGGTCCAACGCGCTCTAAGGCAAAGCAAGCCGATCGGCGTCGAAATAAAATCTTGCTGGCTGCGGTTAATCAAAGCGATGGGGAGTTCCTTCAACAGCCAACGGGCCGATCGATAAAGGTAATAGCTCAGTTTGGGCCTAGACTGGAGCGAAATTCCGTGAAGCTGGTGAAGGAATTGGTTGGATTTTCCGTAGCGACGCCACTGGCAGAGGAGTTCGGAGAGGGTAGATCGGTGATGATGCTTGACGATCGCGTCCTGGGCAAAGTGCCAAGTCACAGGCAGATTTTGTAAAATTCGCCAGCACATATCTGCGTCCCCGCCCGTGGTGAGGTGAGGGCGGAAGCCGCCGATGGCTTCAAAACAGTCCCGACGGATGGCGAGGTTGGCGGTTTGGCCGTAGGGCTTGAATGGATGAGCGAGGGTGTGGGTTTGGGATAGGGTGCCTTGGCGATCGGCGTAGCGCTCTAGCCAGTTGTGGCTTTCGAGGGCGATGACTTCCCCGGCAACCCAGCCAAGGCGAGTATCTTGGGTGAAGGGTTTGATCAGGTTAATAAGCCAGTCGGGTTCAGGGCGGCAGTCGGCATCGGTAAAGGCGAGGAAGGGCGACCGGGCCGATCGAATGCCTTCATTTCGGGCCGCGTAGGAGCTTTGAATGGTGGATTCTTGAAGGACTTTGAGGTTGATGGCTTGGGTCTCAAATGCCTGCAAGAGCGCGAAGGTGGCGTCGGTGCTGCCGTTGTCTACGATTAAGTACTCGACGCGATCGCGTGGATAGGTCTGGGCCGTCAAGCAGGCCAATAAACTGGCCAAATCCGCCTCACCGTTATAAATCGGAATGATGACGGAGAGATAGGGAATGGGATTGTGAACGGAATTGTTGTGTAAAGGGTGATTGTGAACGGGCTGGGCGGCGAGGTCAGTCATAGGTGCTTCGATCGGGAGTCGGGTGCTTCGGGGACCGTTCCAGAGATCCCTGCAAGAGATCTCTGGAGGCTTGTCTAGTCTTCCCCTCGGGTCAGATATTCCGCCACAAGCTTGACGATTCGATTGGACGCTTGACCATCACCAAAGGGACTAATGGCACATGCCATCTCTTGATACGCCGCCGCATCGCTGAGGAGTTTCCCGGCCTCAGCCAAAATCCGATCGGAGTCGGTTCCAATCAATTTCGCGGTTCCGGCCATCATGGCTTCAGGACGTTCGGTGTTTTCTCGAAGGACGAGGGCGGGCTTACCTAGGCTCGGTGCTTCTTCCTGAATGCCTCCGGAGTCTGTGAGCAGTAAGTACGATCGTTTCATAGCACCGACCAGTTCGGCATAGTCCAACGGCTCACAAAGAAAAACCCGTGGATGCGCTCCTAGCAGGGCCGTGAGGGGTTCTCGGACGGTGGGGTTGCGGTGCAAAGGCAATAGCAGCGCGGTATCGGGGTAGGCATCTAGGACCTTGAGAAATCCGTTGGCGATGTCCGTAAGCGGTGCGCCCCAATTTTCGCGGCGGTGGACGGTGGCGAGAATGACGCGGGATCTAGACCAGTCCAAGCCAGGGATGTTGCAGGTGGGATTGCGATCGGCAACTTGTAGCAGCGCATCAATAACCGTATTGCCCGTCTGATGAATTTCCCCCAGAACGCCTGATCTTTTCAGGTTGTCTACCGATAGACTCGTGGGGGCAAAGTGGAGCTGCGACACTTGAGACACCAAGCGACGATTCGCTTCCTCTGGGAAGGGATTAAAAATATCCTCAGTGCGGAGTCCAGCCTCAACATGGCCTACGGGGATTTTTTGATAAAACGCGGCCATGGCAGCAGCCAACGCGGTTGTAGTGTCGCCTTGGACCAACACGATCGCAGGTTTCAAGGTCTGAAACAACTCTTCTAATCCGCGCAAAGCGTTGCAGGTGATGTCGGTCAGACTTTGCTTCGGCTGCATAATCGCCAGATCATAATCAGCCTTTATATCAAAAAGCCGCATAACCTGATCGACCATTTCCCGATGCTGTCCTGTTAAAACGACCTGGGTTTCAAACTGGGTCGATCGTTTAAATGCCTGAATCACTGGGGCCATCTTAATAGCCTCAGGACGAGTTCCCACGGTAATACAGACTCGAATAGGAGGCGTTGACATATGGATTTTTGTTTAATATCGTCGTTTCAATCGTAAACGGACCTGAGTTTTATACCTACAACTCGATCGTTAGGTTGAATGCTTAAGGAACAATTAAAATAATGCTTCGCGATAAATCGCTATGCATCTTGTTATCTATTTAGTTTGTCAATGATCTGTCAATCCCCCGATTGATATAGTCTACAAATCGCAGATAATCAATATGAATAGACAACAAAAAACCCAGCCGAAACTGAGTTTTGAGATAATCTTATTTACAAGTCCATAAACATAAAATTCAACTAAATAAGCAGAAATAGAGATCAGCCTATTAACATTAGCTCAAATTTCAATTTCTACGGTTTTGTCCAATGCATTGCTTACTCGTGAATGTCACAAGTGAGTGGGCAAGATGCAAAGGTTGAAGATGTATCAGGATTTTCATGACCACTGAGCCACCGCAACCATTCCACTTCTTGAGGATGAATGCCCTTGAAGGTCAGGAATGCAGAGGCTGCAATGATGCCCACAATATGGACTCCAAGGAATCCGACGGTGGTGATTAAGATGGCATGAGTTGGCATAATTGCATGGAGCGTAACGGCGACGAGAGACCCTAGGCCAACAACCAACATGAGGACTGGGAAACCAATCACAATCATGCAGACGGTCAATACAAATGACCAAACTGATATACTTATGAGAGTCGAAACCAACTGGAACTGGTTTGGGTTAGAGCTGTTAGCGAGTGTCATGGGGGTCTCCTAGAGTGGGGTTATCCAAACCGATCGAGAAAAGTGCTCGATCGAAATACTGAATAGTATGTATTTGATAAACAGGTGATAACTTGATTCCCAAAAGGCTGATCCTATGATCGATCCCTGCCTTGTTGGTATTGAATTATTAGTATACGGAATAGACCTCTTTACTGAAAGTCTTTTTTAATAAAGTTTACAGTTCTTAAAAACCTTGCGGACGGCCCAAGGGCGGAATTATTAATTGCTTCCTGAATTTTAATTAATGGGCTTTAATCAACTTTAGCTGTCAATCCTAGTAATCGTAGGGGTTGGTGGGTTGGGGGATGGGCTTGATTTGTCGAGATTGAATGACAAGTTGGCGTTTGTTGTCAAGGGTTTCGGTGAGCATGGTGCCTTCGACTTCTAGCCAAATGTCAGGGCTGTAGGACGTGCGATCGCCTTGGCTGAGTTTGACGGGAAAGCTGACGGGATAGGCATCGGCAGCACAGCAGGTGACGATGAAGCGGGTGATGCGGAAGTACTCAGGGGACAATTCTTTGGGGTGGACGACGAAGCCTTGGACTCGGACTTTTTGACCGTTGTAAAGGTCCGGCTCTGGGGAGACCTGAAGGGTGCGCATCCAGTCAATGATGGTGCGTTGCTCGGGTTTAGCGGTAACGCGGAAAGATTGAGGCTTGACTTGGGTCAGGGTAACGATATCGCCGACACCGCGCTGAAGGGCCGTTTGGCTTGCAAAAGCTTTTGGGGTGATGAGCAGTCCGAGAATGGCCACCACCAGTAAAAGCAAACTGCCGATGCCGGGAGGAAGAATACTGAGGTGCTCGACAGCGGGCAAAGGCTGCTTGGATTTGCGAATTTGCAGCAGCGTCCAAATCCGGTAAACGGCGATCGCAATTAGAAGGAACCCAGTGGTGACGGAGAGTGGAATGTAGTTGGGATGAATCAGCAGCGTTAGTTTTTGGTTGATCCAATAGTCTAAAAGCAAGACTCCCCAAGCCGCGATCGCCGCAATATCAATCAGCGCGATCCAATGCGGGGAAAATTGAAGTCGATTCCGAATAGAAGTCATAGACAAAACCTATGCTGGGTCTGCGGGGTTTATTGGGCCGGGTCCTCACTTAGAAGACGTCTACTTTACCGTCATTCCGCAAATACACAGATTGATCGACGGGTTTTTGGGCTGCAAACCGAAGTTCAATAACTAATAGATCCGGTTTCGGTTGAGAAAGCTTGACGCGCAGTGGCGTTTCGGTATTTTCCCATAGGGCAATCGAGGGATTTGGATCCGAACTACCTCCTTTTGCAAATTCGATCGCCTTTAGTCCTGACAACATAACAAGCTTTGCCCCAGCTAGGTTCTCAACAGAAATGACGCGCCTAGTCCGGTTGACGACCCGAACGGTAACGCGTTGTCCTGGTTTAAATTGGATGCCTTTTACCGGGCAAACATCTTTACAGGGGCCGATGTCTGCCGGGAGGGGCATGGTTAGCGGCGCTGCGGCTAGGACGGGGTTTAATGAACTTGTAGCTAGAGCGATCGTTACTGAAGCCGTTGCCACTGAAGCCGTCGCAACTACCGTTAGCCGTCGCCTGAGCCTTTGCCTTATACTACTTCCTCGTTTTGTCATCTCACCTTACACTCCGAGCACATCAAAGAAGGCATCCTCTAATTCATAGCCCAGCATCTGGGTCATGGCTTGGACGCGCGATCGGCCTGGAATCTCCTGCAATTTAAACCATGCCATTAGGACAAAGACCTTTTGCATCACGAAGATTTCTAAGGCTTCTGGGTTGAACTGAATGCCCTCTTTAATATGGAATTGGTGGGGAACCAGCATGGCCACATAGCGCGCTAGTTCTCCCGCTTGCCAGTCCAGCAAAAACGGTAGCCAAGGATATTTTGCGTCTAGACGGATAAACCACAGCCGAACCTCAGGAATCTCCGAAAGTTCCCGTGGGTCAGTGGCCTCACGTTCGAAGGTGATATCAAACTGCACCTTTTTTTCGGAGGTAAGCAATTCATTCATTAGCCGATCGATCGTGGCTTCAGCTTCGATCGTATTGACAGTATGGATTTGTGCGGCTTGGACAGAGATGATAATCGGTTGAGAACTCATTAGACCGCTAGTTAGACAAATGGTAGACAAGCGTTTTTACTTTAGCACTAGCCTGGATTGCGATCTTGGTAAATCGGCAGCATGACATTAAAAATTGACCCTTCCCCCGGACGGCTCTTGACTGAAATCGATCCGCCACATCGCAACAGCAACTGTTGCACAATGGTCAAGCCTAAGCCTGCCCCGCCCAAATCTTCCCCACTCACCTGGCGCACCCGGTAAAAGCGATCGAAAATCTTAGGAATTTCTTGGACCGGAATGCCAATACCCGTATCTTTAATTTCAATCTGAAGAAATTCGCCTTGCTGCTTGGCCTTGACCCACACCTGTCCGCCCATGGGGGTAAATTTGATGCCGTTGTGAAGCAGTCCAATGATGATCTGACGGAGCCAAGGGGTAAGACAGGCAATTTTGGGCATATCCTCGGGAATTGTATAAGCAAGTCTCACGCCTTTTTCTTCTGCTAGGGGCTGATAGGTGCTGACCACTCCCGGCACAATCTCAAACAGGGAAATTGGCTGAAGCGTCTCGCGTCCGGCCATTTGGTCAAGGTTGACGAGATCTAGCAGACTGCCAATCAACGAGCTTTGTCGATTGCATTCTTTGATCAATAGATCCATGTAGCGTTGACGTTGGGGCGGCTTAAGATTGGGCGAATTAAGCAGGGTAAGCGCGGTTTTCATATTGGTCAGGGGCGTCCGCAGCTCTTGGCCGACCGTGTTTAGAAATTCATCCTTCGATCGGACGCTGCGGTTCAGTTCCTCATTTTGCAGTTGGAGCAAGTCGATGGTTTCAGATTGTCTCCGTTGGCTGCTGATGCGCTGCCAGAGGTCTTCTTGACGCTGGATTTGGCGGTGGAACAAACTGGAAGGAAGCGTATTTCCGGTTAGCAAGGTCTGTGACTCTAGCTGTAGATTCCACTGCTCAATTTTGGTTTGCCACAGGCCCAGATAGTGATTGAAATTGGAGGCCGTCAAAACTTCGGGTGAGGCAACGAGTCGATCGCTCTTCTCCGGAACCGCGTCTTCGACATAGGTCTGCATTAGAATTTCGAGCTGCGCTAGAACCAGGCGGACCTGCGCCCAACCCACCTGAAAGGTTGCTGTAAGGGCGTTACGACGTTCAGCCGCTTCGGCGGCATCTAGTCCCTCGTGAGCGCCGCGCTTCGTACGGACTCGTTGGGCCACAATAACGCCACAAAATTCGGGTGACACGACTAAAAAAAAGAATTCTCGGCGCAGTGGCGTGTCGGCACCCAGGTAGCAGGGGGTGGGCTGAAATCCTGAGCTTTGAGAAAGTGATTGCGTCCCGTCGAGAAGAGTCGGGGATACTGGAAGCGGGTCCGAGACTTCATCAGCTAAACTTTTGAGGGCGTAGACGCTTCGAGCGCGGTCTTCTGTAGTGATGGCACACCGGACGAGATCCGAGTGCCAGGTTTCTCCGCGAGGGAGCTTTGCCCAAACGATCGCCTCACTTGTCTGCTCCCCCAACGTATCAATCCAGCTTCCCAAGACGCCTTTAAACGTAGTTGGACTAATCTGTACCGATTCGATGGCTCCGATCGTCCCAGCTTCAACGCTGTGGTTCAACATTTCAAAGAGAGACTGAGTGGGAGTGGGAAGTGAAGTCATGGTGACGTTAGCGTGGGGAGGTGGAAAACTGAGCTGAGTCCTTTGAATCTGAGCACTCTAAATCTGAGTAAAACTTGAGGCTAGGCAGGATGAAGGCTCTCGTGGCTGAACTGATGGACCCGATCGAAGTCACCCAAATTACAGAAAATACGCTTTAGGTCATCTTGGGCTTGCTGGAAGAGCGATAAATCTTCCAATTTTCGCGCAACTTGGAGCCTCATTTCGTACTTCTCAGCGGCCTGATGAACCTGTCCCAGTCCTTCATAAAATACACCCAAACTCCGCAAAGCCTGCTCTTCTCCTCGTAAATCTTTGAGTAGTTTGGAGAGGTTAAGGCGGGCAATCGTGTAATCGATGGCTTTTTCAGGGTTTCCGGTAGAATAACAGGCTGTGCTAAGGTTTTTGAGCACTTGGGCTTCGAGGCGAGGCTGGTTAAGCGATCGGGCCAGATGAAGTCGCCTTTCGTAGTAATAGACAGCTTGGGCGGGTTGCCCCAATGCATAATAGGCGTTCCCTAGATTTTTTAATACTTGAGCTTCAACCGTGCGGTCTTTGAGTTGTTGTGCAAGGTTGAGAGCCTGTTTTTCATTAAGGATAGCTTGATCATAGTCCCGAATTGCTTTGAATGCGAGTCCGAGATTATTGAATGCAGCCATAGCACCCCGTTGGTCTCCGATGTGTTCAGCAAGTGCTCGGCTTTCGTTCTGGTAGTAGATGGCTTGAATAGAGTTTCCAAGGTGACGATAGGCGTTGCCAATGGTCCCGAGAACCTTAACGGCATTAATTTGATTATTAATTTGGCAGGCGATCTTGAAGCTGCGGTTGCTGTATTCGATCGCGCGGGCATGATCGCCTGCATTGTAACAAGCCAACCCGAGAGACCCGAGGGCACGTTCTTCACCGCCGACATTCTGAATCGCCCGGTAGTGGGTTACTGCATTAAGAAAGTCTTGAATCGCCTGAGCGTAGTCGCCTTGATCTTGATGTTGAAGTCCCGATCGCACAAATGCATCTGCTGCTAGCGCTTCTGCTACCTCTGACTCACACATCTCTGACACAGAGGAACTTTCGAGGTCGAGACGACCCGATCGGCCCAGCAGGTCTCCCTCAGTATCTGCCTCAACACCATCTGCCTCAACACCTGTCTGAGGCATGACGGTCTCCCGAGTTAGCTCAAGGTAATGTGAGTCGATCGCAACGGTGGACTCACACCGACTGTCTTGAGGGAGTATCGAAGGGGGCTTTATGGTTCTCTGATGCTTGCGGGCCGGACCATAAGATACTGGTGATGACTGTTGATGCATGGGAATTCAAAGAACGACACCCAGCCCCAATCTTTGGTCACTGATTCAGGGATGTGATGGCTGAATAGGGGGACTTCCATTCACCGTAGCGTGTTGCAGCTTGGGATCATGCCGTAGAAGTACGGGTCCCAATCCCACAAGTTGAGGGGCATCCGTGCAATTTCTGGGTGCGTCTAGGTGCAGGTTAGCCTCATTTTGGAGAGTGGTCTAGATCGATCGGCAAGATTTTTCAAGAAGGGTATTGACAGTTCGGGAAATATTTGGGATTATGAATCTTGTGCGAAACGTGCTCCAAAAGTAAGTTTCACGAAGCTAGATTTGCGGGTGTGGCTCAGTGGTAGAGCGTCACCTTGCCAAGGTGAATGTCGCGCGTTCGAATCGCGTCACCCGCTTGAAGAGCTGTTGAATTGAGGGCGTATCTTAGGAATAAGGTACGCCCTCAATGTTTTAGATGCTACGATCGGAATATCTGTGGGCTTGTAGGCTACACATTTTCTTTAGGGTTTCAGAGAAACTGCAGATATTTTTCGTGCTTGGAATCATAGGTGAGTCATGCGTTCTTACAAGTCTCCGATTCAAGGTCAGAAGATTGATTTGAAGCTGGATTATCCGTGCCCCTGTCGTAGAAAGGCTCGTTTGATTCCTATCGTGCTGACGGAAGCGTTGGGCTGCGATCGCTGTCCGAATGTATTTGTGGTGAAGGAAGAGGGCGATCAGGTAGAGCAAATTGCTGGACTCCTCTTGTCTAGACGGATTTGGCGCTGGACGGGACAGCAATGGGTGGTTCCGGAGGCAAGCCAGCCCCTCTTCGATCGAGTGTTAGTCTGTGGATTAATTCTTCTTTTAGGATTATTATTGTATTTACCAGGGCAATGGTCAGTATTGGCGGGAGTGCTGGGTGTGCTACTCTGTCCGATGTTGATTGATGCGTTGCGTCAATGGTTCGTGAATCGGTAATTCTTAGGGTGCCTGATGGAACGTGAACTAAGTCTCCAAGCTCCCTTAATCTCGCTGGACCGGATGCTGTCTCACGATCGCGATCGGGCCTTAGGGGCTATTGCGTCTATGTTTTCTCAAAACCATCAATTGTTGTTAGAAGCCAATACGTTAGACCTAGAAGCTTTTCAGGTGCGCGGTGAGGCGGCAGGAAGTGGTCACTCTGTACCTCTAGATTGGTTTCGGTTGACGAAAGAGCAAATCAATCGCTGGATTGGGGCCTTGGAAGCGATGGCGGGGTTGCCAGACCCGTTGAGACAGATGGCTGGGTTTTATAGTCCACGTCAATGTTATTGGATGCCGATCGGGTCGTTGGGGCTAGCCTACGAGGGGCTGCCAGAGGTGGCGGCGATGGCGATTGGGATGAGCTTGAAGACCGCGAATCGGCTGACTTTGCGATCGAGTTCGGATAGCATGCATACCCATGCGGCGATCGTACAACTTTGCCAGGAGACGTTGCAGAGCTGTGGCTTTCCGGACGATACGGTGGTGTCGGAGTCAGGGGATGGGTGGAATTCGTCGGTGCAGCTTTGGATTGCGTATGGACGGCCTAAGTGGCGATCGCAAGTGCGGGCTTCGGTGACGGGTACGGTGCTGGAGTCAGCCATTGGGAATTGCTATCTGTATTGGGCGGCGTCGGGGGCGGTGGACTGTGTGCGGAAGATGCTGCTGGCGAGTCATCGGGGCGAGCCGGACGCGGTGAATGCCATTGAGGCAGTGTTGGTTCATCCGCAGCATGGGGGGTCAAGTTTGGTGCGATTGTGGTCAGATTTGCGATCGAAGGGGTTTGAGATTTATGGGGATGCGGGGATGGTGTTGGAGTTTGCGGAGGTGCCGCTGCTGCCGGAGGCGGATTGGAGTCAGTCGAGTTTTCGGAAGCGGATTGCGTTTCGGCGGGTGGCGGATGTGGATGAGGCGATTGCGGTGATGAATGCCAATAGCAGCGGTCATGCGGATGCTATTGTGACGGAGTCTTATAGTGCGAGTCAACAGTTTATTCAGCAGGTGCGCAGTACAGCGTTGTATTTAAATGCGGCTCCGAGATTTCAGCGCTGTCGGATGGCGGAGGGGGATGTGGTGCTCGGGACGACGGGGCGATCGGGGTTTGGGGCGATTCGGATGCAGTCGTTACTGACGCCAAAGCGAGTGATTTATGGGAGTTGCTAGCCGAGCTGAAATAGTGCAATTTAAGGAACTAACGGATTGGTAGGAGCACTGTAGGATTCGTCAAAAATAGGGTTTTGATTCCGCTTGGTGGGTTGGGATGTAGCGCTAGTTTTACCCAGGCGCTTGAGTTGATACTGGGCATCTCGATGGCAGCCCGCCATCCCTTGTTCTACACATAGTTTCATGGCCATTTCTAAATCGGCTATGGCTTCATCAAGGTTGCCATATTTTTCTTGGACTAAGCCGCGCTGATAATAGGCAAAGACATGATCGCTTTTAAATTGAATGGCCGTGTTGAAATCACTGAGTGCTCCGTCTTTGTCTTGAAGGTCCAGCCGAATCAGGCCCCGCTGATAGTAGGAGGTGGCATTTTCGCTGTCGAGCTTGATGGCGACATTGAGGTCGGAAATGGCTCCGCGATAGTTGCCAGCGCGATGATAGGCGAGACCTCGGTTTTGATAGGCCGTGATTAAGTTGGGGTTAATCCCTGTGGCTTCGGTGCAGTCGGAAATGGCACCGGGCTGATCGTTCAGGTTAGACTTGGTTAGGCAGCGGTTGAGAAAGGCGGCGGCGAGGTTAGGGTCTAGGCGAATGGCTTGGCTGTAGCTTTTCAAGGCATTTCCCGATCGACCGAGGGCATTTTCCGCTTGTCCTAGCTGGACAAAAGCACGCGCATTGGTGCTATCCACTTCGATCGCATGGTTGTAATCTCGCACCGCACCTTGAGAATCGCCCAAACTCATCCGGATGTTACCCCGATAAAACAACGATGAAAAGGCCAATGAAGAGGTTGAGTCTAAATTAACCACTTGGGTGAAATCGCTCAGGGATTGGGGGAGATTACGCAATTGATAGTACGCATAGCCCCGCTGAAAAAACGCTGATGAGTTTTCTTTATCCCACCGCAATGATGCATTAAACTGCGCGATCGCGCCTTTATAGAGCGATTGACGACTGCGGTCCCGGCCCTGATTCAAATGGTAAGCCGAAATCGCACCCTGGGGCAGCCGCAGTTGCCAAGCCGTCCAACTCCCCAATGCCGTCAGGAGGCCCAGGGATCCCCACATTCGTTTCGATCTCCAGAAAGAGGGACGATTGACAAAAGGAACCTTTGTGGGAATGACAGACGCAGCAGGCGTGGGCGGAAGCTGTTTGTTTGGACTTTCGTACTCGGGAAGACCGATGCGATCGGCGGGTACAGGCGGTTGGGGCGCAGTGTGCGAAACCGTGGGAATAGATGTCGGAATGAGCACAGTTGGGGTCGAAGGGGCACTGCGAGGGAGGACATTGGACAGTCCTGCGCTCAATTCAACGGTGGATTCATGCAGGAGTCCCATCTCTGCACGATAAATAGTTGTTAATATCGGCGGCGGCGAAACGTGATTTAAACTAGAGGGCAGAGACTTCTCCTCGGCCAAACCCACCCCCAATCGAGAAGCCGATAAGTCAGATCCTGTTTTCGCAGACAAAGTCTTAGCCGATCGGATGGGTTCAAGCATCGAGCCTAATCCTCTTAGAGCCTTAGCCACATCTTGCGCCGTCGCTGGGCGGTCTTTGGGAGAATCTGACAGCAATCGATCGAGCAATCGTGCAAAGTCTCGGCTCATGATCTTTTCATCATCAAGCCTGTGTGACTTCGCCTCCAACAACGATTCGGGGGCAAGCCCGGTTAAGGCTTGAAGCGCCATCATCGCTAGGGAATAAAAATTGCTGCTAAAGACTGGATTTCCTTCCACTTGCTCACGAGGCTGATAGATGGTCGTTAGATTGGGGCGGCTCCCCGTGCGGAGATTGTGCTTCGGGGGTAGCATCAGCAGATTAATCAACACGAGCTTGTCATCGGACTGCCGCCGCACTAAGTTATCCGGACGCAGGCCCCGCAGCACAACCCGATGCTGATGCATAAAACTCAGTATCTCTAACACTTCCTGCATCAGTTCCGTCACCTGAAGCTCCGTCCACGGCTGACCCGGAACTATTTCCTTGCTCAACAAGTGGCCCGACACGATTTCTTCAACTAGATAAATCGCCTGATCGGTTTCAATGAAGTCCAAAACATTCGGAATTTGGCTAAACTTTCCGAGTCTCTCGATCGCCTCGACCCGCTGCTCCAGCATAAGCTTTGCCATAGTCCGGGTCTGCACGCTGCTGCCTTGCCCCTGAATGCGCTGAATCAGACAGAGCGGGTATCCAGGGCGGTACCTATCCTCCGCAACAAGGGTTCGTCCAGCATCCTTAATCTCCTTGATTTCGTAGCGTTCGGCGAGAATTTGCCCAATCATGAGAGTTGCACGCTGCATAGGGTTGTTACACCTAAAATGTTGTCACACCATAAGACGTGGACCGCAATATCTACCGATCCCTGCAATCCACGTCTTATCGCGGTTCTAGAACATACCATCCCTATTTTATAGAGCAATAGTCTAACTTCGTAAACAAAAATATCTTTATCTTCGAGGAATCGGCAAACTTGGGGATTTCTCAGAGTTTGTATTCGTCCGAACTATTTTTTAACTCAATTATCGATAGCATGGAAATGATACTAACAAAAGTGCTTTCCCATGGCTAATCAAAAAAATAGTTGTCTTTTAATGTTAGTTCAGCAAACAATCAAAAGTTATGGGCTTTTAATTTACACTAATTCTACTAATTCTATTTATTTCAGCTTGTTGCCACTAAGCATGAGCTAGACAAAATAGAAAAAGAATTTAAGTTAAGTTTTGAACATTGTCTTTTAATGGATAGTTTGACTTAAATTTCCTGAATTTACATTGATTGGGATTGAGCGTACGGTATGCGAATCTTAGTAGTCGATGATGATGATGTAATCGCTCAGGCACTGGCGCTGGCTCTAGGCGAGCAGCACTATGCCGTAGATTTAGCCTCCGATGGCGACATGGGTTGGAATCACGCAACGACGTGTCAATATGATGCGATCGTACTGGATATTATGCTGCCGAAGCTGAATGGAATCCAGTTTTGTCAAAGGCTTCGATCAGGTGGAAATCTTACGCCTATTTTACTCCTCACCGCCCATAGTAAAGCATCGCTGCTGATTGAAGGGTTGGACGCGGGCGCGGATGACTATGTAACCAAGCCTTTTGATCTGATGGAACTGTTGGCGCGCCTCCGGGCATTGCTGCGGCGCGGCCAGTCTGCTCTTCCTCCAAAGATTTGTTGGGGGCATCTGAGACTTGATCCTAGCCTGTGCGAGGTGGCCTGGAAGGAGAAGCCTCTGAAATTGACGCCGAAGGAGTACAACTTGATGGAGCTACTTCTGCGCAACCCTCAGCGAATCTATAGTTCTAGCGCTTTGATCGATCATCTTTGGTCGCTCGATTCACCGCCCTCTGAAGACACGATTCGATCGCATGTCAAAGGCTTACGCCAAAAACTCAAGTCTGCGGGCGTTACCGAGGATCCCATCGAAACGGTCTATGGCATTGGTTATCGACTTCGTAAACCGATCGACCCGTCATTAGAATCGCCGAAACTAGACGAGGCTGCCCTGCCCGAGACCCCAATCTCCACCCTATTAATTCCGTCCCCCAACGAATCCCTTATTGCTGATGGAATGGGTCGGCTCTGGAGACAGTCTCAGAGCATGATCAACGCTCGCTTAGTTTGTATCGATCAAGCCTGCTCTGCCGCCAAGCGCAACCAACTTGACCCGACTATTGCTATCAATGCTGAAGCGGCAGCCCACAAACTCGTAGGATCGCTCGGCATGTTTGGCAGCGATCGCGGATCGGTCTTGGCTGGGGAAGTGGAGTGCTGGTTTGAGCAAGTGCGATCGACGACTCCATTATCGGCCACCGTATTAGAGACGCTTCTGATTCAACTGCACCAGGAGATCGATCGGCTTAACAACACGCCTATGGCGACGACGCTGTTGATGGCCCACGGATCTCCGAAGCCTACCTTTGCCGAAGGAGACGTGAAGGGCGCGGAATCCGAAGGGAAAATTATGATCATGAATGACAACGCGGCGCTGCGGCGATCGATTGTTCCGATTTTGAAACCGTGGGGATTTGAAGTCATTTCGCTTCCTGGAAATGCCCATCTCATGGAGGCGCTTCAACTGCATCAGCCAGACTTGCTGATTCTGGATGTTGAGCTGATGCCGCTGAGCGGGATTGCTTTATGCAAAACCCTGAGACGGAGTTCAAGTTGGAGCGATCTGCCAATTTTGTTTCTCACGGCCTTAAACGATAGCGAAACGTTGCATCGAGTCTTTGCTGTTGGAGCCGATGACTGTGTGAGCATTCCGTTTGTGGGGCCTGAACTCGTCACCCGGATTCTCAACCGTCTCGAACGATCGCGTCTCCTGCGTAGCCTTGCCGAAACCGATCCCTTGACCCAAGTCAGGAACCGTCGGACCTTTAGCCGTGAAGCAGAGAACTTTTTACGGATCTGTGAGCGTCAACACAGGCCGCTTTCTCTTGCAATCGTTGAAGTCCATCATCTGAAGCTAATTAATGACCAATATGGCGATCTCATCGGGGATGACGTGCTCAAGTATTGCGCCCAAATGCTGCGATCGGGATTGCGGGAAGAAGACTTGATCGGACGGTGGAGTAATGAGAAATTTGTGGTGGTGATGTATGGGACGGGGATTCAAGGCGTTAGTCAGCGTCTGAGCGATGTCTTAGCTCAACTCCGAGGAAAAAGTTTCCAAGCAGACCAAGGCAATGTGTTTGAGGCCCATTTCCACGTTGGTTTGTCTGAGTATCAAGTCGGTGAAACCTTTCAGGACTTGTACGATCGCACCAAGCAAACCCTTCGGGACAGCGCAGGAACGACGTCTCACTTCTGGAATCGGACCATTCATTCTCCCCGTCTTTATCAAGAATGTTCTGATTAATGTTGCAGGAAAGCGTTTGAATCTATGTCCAAACTGATTGAAACCTTAACGCGGCCTTCGGGCTTTGGACCCTATGTCCCGATCACCTTGGCGCTGGGATTTGGACTCAGTGGCGGCGGGCTATTTTTGCTCGGTGGCTTCTTCGGCGGTGATAAATCAGTATTTCAAGTCATCATTTCAGCCATTCTCACGATGGTGCTTATTGGCCTCTGTTGTGGTTGTGTCTGGCTCATTGAGCGGATCTTAAGGTATTCGAGAATAGCAAACCGCGAACTTGAGTCCTGTTTTGACATCTATCCCAAGCCGCCGATCGCAACCCCGCAAAAAAAAGATGAAAGCGATGCCAGTACTTACTACACTCTAACCATCCAGGATTTGTACAACAATGCGCCCTGTGGCTATCACTCTATTGACGCCAATGGACGCGTCGTCTTAATGAACGATACCGAGCTGAGGATGCTGGGATACGATCGCGACAAAGTGGTAGGCGTCAAGTTGTTTTTTGAGTTTGTGGCACCCGAAAGCGTCGGTCTCTGGATGGATCAGTTTGAAGTCCTCAAAATCCAAGGCTGGGTGAACAATCTCGAAATTAATCTGATCCATCGCGATGGACGACGGTTTCCTGTTTTGGTCAATTCCACCGCCGTCTGGGATCAGGAGGGAAACTATAAAATGAGCCGATCGACCGTCGTTGATGTGAGTCAACACAAGCGGACAGAACACGCCCTTCGTCAAAGTGAGGCCCAGTATCGCGGCATTGTAGAAGACCAGACCGAATTGATTTGTCGGTTTTTGCCGGATGGGCAACTGACGTTTGTCAATCATGCCTACTGTCGCTATTTCGGCGTTAAGGCAGAAGATTTGATTGGACAAACCTTTACGCCGTCGATTCCTGAAGAGGACCGGGCCTACGTTCAAGACCAGTTTTCACAGCTTTGCCCTGAACAGCCCATGGTGCAATATGAGCATCGAGTCATTTTGCCTAATGGAGAAGTGCGGTGGCAAGCCTGGACCGATCGGGCGATGTTTGATGAGTATGGGGTTCTCGTTGAATACCAAGGGGTTGGCCGGGATATTAGTGAGCAATACCTACACGCTGCTGCCGTCAATAAACTGAGTAAAGCGCTGGAAATGGCAGTGGTTGGGATTGCAGAGGTAAGTCCTGATGGCTATTATGTCCAAGTCAATGCGGCCTATGGTGAGATGTGTGGCTACGACCCTAGTGATCTCATCGGCGAAGAATGGTGGAGCTTGATCAGTCGCAAAGATCGGGCTGCTGCGCTCAGTGCTTATCAAGTGATGATGGATGACGATCGCGCTGAAGTCGAAGTCCGATCGGTTCGGAAACAGGGCAATCGCTTTCACCAAAAAATCGTCCTCGTCAAAGCCTACGACCAGCAGAACCAGTTTGTTGGCCATTATTGCTTTACCCAAGATATTAGTGCTCGCCATGAACTCGACAGGCTCAAAGATGAGTTTGTGTCTATCGTTAGTCATGAATTGCGCACGCCCCTGACCTCCATTGCAGGCGCACTAGACCTCTTAGCCAGTGGGGTTCTCCAAGCCCAACCTGCACAATCTCAGCGGATGATTTTGATCGCTGCGCAAAACACTGAGCGGTTGGTGCGGATGATTAATGACATTTTGGATGTTGAGCGCATTAAGGCGGGCAAAGTGTCGATGAACTATGAACACTGTGCGCTGTCGGACATTTTTGAGCAATCTATTGATGTGATGCAAACCATGGCAGACCAAAATGAGGTAACGCTGAATAGGGATGCCACGGATAGCATTGTTTCCGTCGATCGCGATCGGATCATTCAGGTCATGACCAATCTCCTCAGCAATGGCATCAAGTTCTCTGGACCCCAGACTCAAATTAACATTCACACCGAACACCTTGACCCTCATTTTCTGACCCATCCGGCGAGTATGAGTCTGGATCATCCTGCAATTTTAGTGTCGGTGCAAGACCAAGGCCGTGGGATTCCTGAAGCCAGTCTCGCCACCATCTTTGAACCGTTCCAACAGGTCGATGCGTCGGATTCGCGTCAAAAAGGAGGCACTGGGTTGGGCCTAGCCATCTGTCGCAGCATACTCCAGCAGCATAACGCCCCATTTTGGGTAGAGAGTCAGATCGGCCAAGGGAGCACGTTTTATTTCATGCTGCCTGCCGTCCTCAATTCCTGCACAAGAGAGGTCTAGCATGAGTATCTTAGCTTGGTGCTGTTGATCTATCTTTTATCTCTATACATTTTGATATTGAATTTATGACCAAACATATTTTGATCATTGATGATGAATTGGATATACAGGCCGTTGCACAATTAGCCCTTCAAGCTGTGGCCGGGTGGGATGTGTCTATTGCAGGCTCTGGTTCAGAAGGGGTTGCCATTGCGATTACGACGTCGCCCGATGCGATCTTACTGGATGTGATGATGCCTGATATGGATGGGATTATGACCCTTCAGGCGCTTCAAGCTCATCCCGAAACTGAACGCATTCCAGTGATCTTGATGACAGCAAAAACGCAGCTTGCCGATCGAGAACGCTTTGCAAAACTGGGAATTTCAGGATTGATTAGCAAGCCTTTTAAGGCGATGCAGTTGGCGGATCAGATTTCGATGACGCTATCGTGGGGTGCTGTAGTTTAGCAGTGACGATTCAAGACTCACGCTGCACCACGATCACATGCTCTGTGACTTGCTCGAAGGTATCGTCGTGGCTGATCACGAAGAGCTGACGGAAGGTTTTGATATTGGCAATCGCTTCGGCGAGTTTGACCCGGCGCGGACGGTCCATATTGGTGGTGGGTTCATCGAAGAAGGCAATATTGATATCGGCGAGGACTTTGAGCAGGGCGAGACGGACAGCAAGGGCGGCACACATTTGTTCACCGCCCGATAGCGTAACAAAACGCCGATCGTTGGCTCCTTCTCGGACAATGATTTCATAGTCGCGGGTCCAGTCTAGGGCGACATTAGGGCGGTTAAGCAGTTCACGGAAGAGCTTGTCGGCTTCGTAGGCGATGTTTTGGACGTAGCGTTCGGTGATGCGCGGACCCGCTTCTTTAAACGCTTTGCGGGAAAATTTGATAAATCGATCAGTTTTTTGACGATGTTTGAGATCTTCCTGGGCGTCTTTGAGCTGGTTTTGGACGGATTGCAGCTTTGTGATTTGAGTTGTGTACTCTGCTAGGAGCTTTTGGTTCATGGGGATTTGGGCGGTGAGGGTGGCTTGTTGGTTCCGCGAGGTGGTGAGGTCTTGGGTGAGCTGATGAATGAAGGCAGGATCGAGACCCTGAGAAAGTTCGGTCTGTTGCGATCGAAGCTGGACGAGCTGTGTTTCGAGGGTTTCGGTTTGGTTGGCGAGGTCTTCATGTTGCTGAAACAAAGGACGGTAGCGATTGGCAATTTCGCGATTTTTTAAATAAAGTTCGTAGTCGCCGCGTGAGGATTCGCGATGCTGTTGTTGTTCTCTAATTTGCTGCGGCAGCGTTTCAAAGGTTTGTAAATCTCGATCGATTTGCGCGAGGGTTGCGGTGGTGGTGGTCAATCCGCTGGCAATTGCAGACTGTTGTTGAAGCAGACGAGATCTACCTTGCAACTCCTGCGTCAAGATTCGGCTCCGGGCGCGAGGGTCGCCTAGATCAGTGAGATCGATCGTCACTTCACTGAGCTGTTGTTTGAGTTGAGGTTCACTGGCGAGATGTTTCTGGATGTCGGTTAAATGATTACGAACTTCAATGATTTCGCCCCTTAAGATTACAGCTTCTTGGTGCTTGCTTTCACGGGTGAGAAACTGCTGCTGCTGGAGCCGAAGGGTTTTGATTTGGGCCTGAATCTGGAGGAGCTGCCGCTGCTGGCGATCGCTGTCGGTTTGCTTCGAGAGGTCCGTTAGAATCAATTGCAAATCCTGCATGAGTTCGGCCTGAATCTGGGTGCCCCCGAGCAGCGCCGATCGAATTTTCGCAACGGAATCGGGTCCAATATTAGGCACGTTTTCCAGTTGCTTTAGGGTGGCCGCGATCACACTCACGTCATGGGAATGCTGCGTTCCTCGATCGATCGCCAACGCCATAATCCGTTTCAAATCGAGTTCAAACTGTGAGGCCGCCTCAATGCGACTGAGCTGCTGCTGAATGCGCTGCTGTTGATCTTCAAGTTCGGGAAGCTGTTGGACGGCTTTGCCTAGGGTAGCGAGGCGATCGAGTTCTTGCTGGAGCTGCGAGTCGCGAATCTTAAGCTGCTGCAAACGCCGCTCGTCGCGGGTGATGGCTTGTCTCCAAGTGTTGCAGGTTTGAAGCTGTTCGCGGAGATTTCGTTCTTTGGTTTCGATGATTTCTTGTTGCACTGTGCGATCGCGCAATGGTTGAAGTTCCTGTTCAGATTGATTCAGCCGATCAATTTGAGTTGTAATCGCTGCAAGTCTCGCCTGCTGATCGCTCGTGTTTTGAATCAGCGTTTGTTTTTGTTGAAATAGGCTTTGCTGCTGCGATCGAAACTGCTCTAGTTCTTTTAACGCCGTTTCCGCTAATTGAAACCGACCAAATGCTTCTCGGCGCGAGGTGCAGATTTCGACCGATCGTTGGGCCGATTCCACGTCTTGGTTGAGTTCTATCAGTCGTTTTTGCTGAGACTGAATCTGAATCGTCGCGCGATCAATTTTTTGAGTCATCGCATTGGCCGCTTGGATTTGTACTCCGACTTTTTGCTGTGTTGCTTCAAGTGTAAACAACGCTAGCCGACATTGGGTGAGTTGTTCCGTTAGCGTTGTGATTTCTTGCGTTAATTCATTGCGTTTAGCACTTAAACCATCCCAATCTTGAAGGGCATCTTGACATTGGCTAATCTCTCGATCGACCCGCTCTGACTCGGTTTTAGAATATTTCTCTAAGCTGGCCAACTCTTTCCACGTTTTCTGATATTCTTCGACTTTCAACACTTTATCAAAAATCGGTTTTCGCTTACTGGCTTCAAGCAAGAAATCCGCCGCAAACATTCCCTGCGGCACCCCTATTGTACTACCAAACAAATCCGCCAAATCTGTCCCCGGAGATACGCCCATATGCTGACGTAACCACGGCAATACTTCGTCTTTAATGCGGGTATGACCTAGCTTTTGACCCAACTGCGGATCGTAGATGTTGTACCCCGATCGGGTGCAGCGATTGACTTGATAGGTTCGCTGATCGCGGCTCGAAATCATGCTGACACAAACCTGCGCACTCGCCGTCCCATTCCGAATCAAATCCTCCACTTTATAGTCGCCCTTATAGTCAAATAACGCCCAAGCGATCGCTTCTAGAATGCTCGTTTTCCCCGCCCCGTTTTCCCCACAAATCGCATTCGTTCCCGGCTGAAATTCAAACACCCGATCGCTGTGAGCTTTGAAATTGATCAGCGTGACGGATAGGATTTCCATAGGGATGGAGGATAATAAGTACGATAGAACAATTGTACGTCAAAGCTGGGGATAAGACATTTTCACAAAATTTAGTTGACAACTCGAAGTCATTTCGACTACGCTTTAGTTCATGGGTCAACATTCTCTCTCAAAACCCATTCAGGAGTCCGTATGGCACTAGCAAATCGTGAGGGGCAAAAAGTCCCCAGTGTTACCTTCCGTACCCGTCAAAATGGCGAGTGGGTAGACATCAAGAGCAACGATCTCTTTGGCGGCAAGACGGTCGCCGTGTTCTCGCTCCCTGGCGCATTCACCCCCACCTGTTCTTCCACGCACGTTCCTGGCTACAACCAACTTGCTGGAACTTTACAGGAAAACGGGGTCGATGAGATTGTTTGCGTATCGGTGAATGATGGCTTCATCATGGAAGAATGGGCAAAAGATCAAAAAGCTAAGAACATTAAGTTTATCCCAGATGGAAACGGCGAATTCACCCAGGGCATGGGTCTGTTGGTGGATAAAGCTGACCTCGGCTTCGGCAAGCGGTCGTGGCGTTATTCCATGATTGTCAAAGATGGCACGATTGAAAAAATGTTCATCGAACCTGAAGAACCCGGCGATCCCTTCAAGGTCTCCGATGCGCAAACGATGCTTGACTTCATCAACCCCTCCGCTGAGAAGCCCAAGAGCGTCTTTCTGTTTACGAAAAAAGGCTGTTCCTTCTGCGCCAAGGCTAAAGCTGACTTGCACGATCGCAAAATGACTTACGAAGAAGTAACGGTTGGTGAAGAAGGCGTCAGCCTCGTAGCCCTAAAGGCAGCTACAGGCTCACTTACCGTTCCCCAAATCTTCATCGACGGCCAACTGATCGGTGGGTCGGATGAGCTAACGGCCTACTTCGCTCAGTAATTTAAATTCCCCTCTTATCCCCTCTTAACCTTTTCTTGTATTTAGAAACAGTTAATGGGGGATTTCGACTTTTTGACTATTGCTGAGTTGTGATGTCTAGCACCGCCTCAACAGAAATGGATAACGCAACTGAGACTTGTTCGACTGACAATCCCAACCCTAATAGATTGATTACTGCTGATCGGATTTTCTCATCCAACGCGTTCGCCTGCTGCTCTTGTTGAATCATTTTTTGGTTTATTTCGATCGAACTTAAACACCGCTGTCCGTCGGGGGTGTAGATTTCTAAGTCACGGTTGCTTTGACTAGACTGGATTCCGAGTAACGGACTCACCCATCCTTCCATATTCGCGATCGCAATCAACCGCTCCCCGCTGCGAATCCAACCCGTTAACCGAAACCTGTCGGGATCGTAAATGTAGTATTCTTATACGCCATATTTTTCGTAGAAATCTTGTTTCTCGGCCATTTCCCGTTTGGTGTTGCTGGGAGATACTATTTCAAACGCAATTTGGGGAGCGATGCCGCCGACTGTTTGTATATTAATAGCTTAGCGATCATTTCGCACTGGATCACCTGAGCACTGCTTCGGGGAGTAACGTCGGCAAGGTTGTTACAACAAGGGGATGTTCTTGGTACATGATGAGGTCAAACCAGAAGGTAGTCCCTTTACCGACTTCGCTGGTAATACCGATCTTACTGCGATGCTTTTCATAGATGATATTCCGCACAATAGAAAGTCCCAAACCCGTGCCTTCGAGCGTATGGACTCGGTTTTCGACCCGGAAGAAACGCTCGAAAATATTGATTTGATCTTCGGGATCGATGCCGATTCCGGTGTCGCTGATTTCAATGCGAATGAGCGGCGATCGAGTAGCGATGTCGCACTGATGCGTGAGATAGGCTCGCATAGAAATTTGACCACCGGGCGGCGTAAATTTCATGGCATTTCCGACTAGATTTGCAAAGACTTGAAGGAGCAAATCATAGTGTCCGACCACCGAAGGCAGATCGGGTTCAATCTCTTGAACAAGCGTAATTCCTTTATCCCGAGCATTAAGCTGGTAGGTGCGGAGGGTCTGCTCAATCGCCGGAGTCAAGTCCACCGCATCTAGCACATAGGTCCGTGATGATTCGAGGCGAGACAGATCTAGAACATCATTCACGAGGCGAGTAAGCCTATCGGTTTCGCGGTTAGCCGTTTCAAGGAATTCACGCTGTTGGCTAGGTTCGAGGGCGTCGCCGTACTCATAGAGGGTTTCGATGAAGGATTTGATGTTGAATAGCGGCGTGCGGAGTTCATGGGAAATGTTGCTGATGAACTGGCTCTTGGCTTCGTTGAGTTCCGTTTCGCGGGTCACGTCCTGAATCGTCATGGCAATGCCGCGCAGACTGTCTTTTGTGGCATCCAGTACAGTGTTGAGCAAAATCCGGATAGTGCAGTAGTTTGGTTCGGTGAGGGTAATGGTGAACTCGGTCCCTTCTTTGACTTCGCCGCGAATAATTTGATACAGCGTCCGAGTGAGTTCGACTTGGACGGCAGTAGGCAAGACATAGAGCGCATTTTCGCCTTCGACCGGCCCGTCCCAACCGAAGATGCGGCGGGCGGTGGCGTTGACGAGGACGATTTGAAACTCGGTGTCGAGGAGGATGGCTCCATCGGCGATCGTGGCCACGAGGGTTTCTAGCTTGGCTTTTTCAGAGGTCAATTCATCAATGTTTTGCTCTTGGTAGCGCTCTAACCGTTCAGCCATTTCATTGAAGCTTGACATTAAACCCAGAAACTCGCCGCCTAGGGGAAGATCGACTCGCTGCTGGAAGTTGCCCTTGGCGATGTTTTGGACGCCGTTGAGCAGTTCGCGGATGGGTTTAGTAATGGTGAGCGCATTGAACACCGCGCCTAAGATGACCATCACCCAAATGGAAACAAATACGGCAGTGGTGACATCACGGGTGAGATTAGACGAGGCGATCGTCGCGGGGTTAGGGTTGGTGCCGATCGCTAGAACGCCGACGTATTTCCCGTCATAGACCAGTGGAACAAAAACGTCGGTGACTTCCCCGTCGGGGGTGAAATGTTGGCGGACCATGGGGCGATCGAGGCGATCGCTGAAGTTGGCGGGAAGCTGAATGCGACGCTTGATGGTGAGGGAGTTTTGGACTTCGGTGTTGCTGAAGGGAATGCCGAAGTAAATCTCGCCTTCGGGGTTGGCATAGATCATGTAGCGGACGCTGGAGGTGCTGCTGTAGAAACGCTGGGAAAAACTAGCGAGATCGCTTTTACGATCTTCGCCTACCAAGGGTGCAACGTTGGCCGCCAGCAGCAAACCCAGATCGCTACCAAACCGAGTGTCGTTGAGCTGTGCATCAGATTGAATGGTGTTGACTGACCAAAACGTGACCCCGCTCATAGTCAAAGAAACCACGAGGGTCGCGATCGCCATCAGCTTCGTCTGCAAGGTGAAATCAGACCACCAGCGCACTAAGCCATTTTGAAGAGTCTGGAAAAGGGTCACCAAAACAAAACCATTCCTACAAGATTGTCATTTCAGAGAATACCCTAGAGAACAATTAATTCACTGTTCTTAATACATTCCTTTATTATCTTAATGTAACAGTCCTGTCTACCGATCGGGGTCTTAATCCAGCGTCTTATCGTTTTCTTTCGAGAATGTTAAGACCGGGTGTCAGTTTTGGATGAAGCTCTTACACTGTGAGTGACTGCAAATTGATGATCTTATCCAAATATTCTTATCTTCCTTATGCCAACTTCACCTAACACGCCACCCAACACCGCACCAAATACCTCACCGACTGCTGCGATTAATCCCAACACTGCGCCGAAGGGCAACGCGGCGATCGACTATAAGGCACGCGGGCTGATGCTTCAGCGGGGCGGGGAGGAGTTGGTCTTGGAGAAAATCAACGATCGCTTTACCGTCACGGCCAATGCAAAGGATCAAGTCCCGCAGCTTGCGCATCAAGTTTCAGCTCAGGTGAACGCTATCCGGCTGCCGAAAATGACGGAGTTTGTGGTCCCCGCAGGCGATCGTGATGCGGCTATGAAGACAATGCGGCAGTCCGACGCGGTGAAGTATGCCAGCCATGTTTATCAGTTTAAAAATGACCCGGCCTCGCGAATTTATCTTACCGATCGGCTGACGGTGCAGTTTGTGCCTGCCTTGAAGCCCGATGCCATTGAGGCGATTACGAAGCCCTTGGGGATGACGCTGGTTAAGGCTATTGCAGGATTGCCCAATGCGTTTGTTTTTGAGGTGTCCAAAACGTCTCCTGAGAACCCGGTTAAGATCGCCAACGTCCTGATTCAGCGCCCGGATGTCATGGTCGCTGAACCGAATATTGTCGTTGAGACCCAACCTCACTACCGCCCCAAAGACCCGCAGTACCCGAAGCAGTGGCACCTTAACCACACGGGCGGCGAGGAACTCACCCTCGGCTCTCATGTGTTTGCAGAGCTGGCTTGGGACATCACGCGGGGAAGCCGATCGATCGTGGTGGCAGTGACGGATGATGGCATGGACTTGACCCATCCGGATTTTCAGGGAATGGGCAAAATCGTGTCGCCTCGTGACTTTAAGGGCAAGGACTTTCTGCCGCTTCCTGAGGACGCCGACGAAAACCATGGAACGGCCTGTGCGGGAGTGGCCGTAGCAGAGGAAAACGGTAGCAGTGGCGTGGGTATCGCTCCGGGCTGCGCGTTGATGCCGATTCGGACGACGGGGTACCTGGATGATGACTCAATGGAGGAACTGTTTGACTGGTGCGTGGCGCGGGGGGCGGCGGTAATTTCCTGTAGTTGGGGACCGAGTGCAGTATATTTTCCACTTTCACTGCGGCAAAACAATGCGGTGACTCGCGCGGCAACGATGGGACGAAGAGGCAAAGGCTGTATCATCGTCTTCGCGGCAGGCAATGCCAATCGACCGACGGATGGTGTCATCAATGAATCCGGCTGGGAACGAAATGCGATCGCTGGGCCGACGCGCTGGCTCGGCGGATTTACGGTGCATCCCGATGTGATTACTGTGTCTGCCTGCACTAGTCTCAGCACCAAGGCCGCCTATAGCAATTGGGGGGCGCAAGTGTCAGTCTGTGCCCCGAGTAACAATGCTCCTCCCGGCGTGGGTCTGCCCGAACTTGGCTACGTCGCCACACCGCCGGAAGTGAACGTCTATCTTCCGGGTAAGGGCATTGTGACGACCGATCGCATGGGCAGTGACGGATACGATCCGGGCGACACGACCCCTGACTCGGGTCCTGCGGCCTTTGGTGGAACGTCTAGTGCTTGTCCTTTGGTCGCGGGGGTGGCGGCTTTGGTATTATCAGCCAATTCTCGGCTAACTGCTCGTGAAGTTCGCCAAATCCTTGAACAGTCTGCCGACAAGATTGTTGATGCGAATCCTGATCCGCAGTTTGGGTTTCAGAAAGGCACTTATGAGAAAAACGGTCGATCGGACTGGTTTGGCTATGGCAAAGTGAATGCGGCCAATGCGGTGAAAATGGCGATTAAACGTCGTATGGCAGTATCTTTCACGCCGGGACGCTTGCTCACTGCTCAATCGAGCAGCGAGCAAGCGATTCCTGACAACGATCCCCAAGGCTTAACCGCTGCGGTCCAAATTGCTGAAGCGGTATTGGTGCAAGATATCTCAGTGACGATCGATATTGATCATGGCTACTTAGGGGATCTAGAGATTTCGATCGTGGCTCCATCTGGTGAGGCGGTGCTGCTCCAAGGTCGCACCCTCGGCGTCAAGAAAAAGCTCCAGACGACGTATTCTATGACGACGACTCCAGCGCTCCAATTGCTGCTTGGTGTGGGCACTCAAGGTCAGTGGCAGTTGCAGGTGGTCGATGCTATTGCAGGTGACACGGGGACGCTGAGAAGCTGGCAGTTGAAGCTAGGCGTATAGCTGTTTCTAGGCGTATACTTGTACGTAATATTGTACAAGTATCGCTAATGAAAGTTGTTACTTTTAGTGAGGCTCGCACTAGTCTCAAACGTGTTTTGGATGGCGTGGTTGAAGATGCTGATTACACGATCATCACCCGTCAAGATGCTGACGATACAGTTGTCATGTCCTTAGACCACTTCAATAGCCTCATGGAGACGGTTCATCTGCTCAAGTCGCCAGCAAATGCCGCACATCTCGCCCGATCGATCGCCCAGTTCCAGAGCGGCAAAATCACTGAGCGAGGGTTGCTTGATGAGTAGAAGGCTAGCCTGGACCGATGAGGCATGGCAAAGCTATCTCTACTGGCAAGGACAAGATAAAAAGACGTTGAAACGCATTAACCAACTCATTGACGCGACCTTACGCTTACCCTTTGAAGGGATTGGAAAGCCAGAAGCATTGCGAGAAAACTTATCCGGCTTTTGGTCACGTCGAATTGATGATCAACATCGATTGGTTTATGCAGTTGACGATCGATACTTGACCCTTATCTCTTGTCGTTATCACTATTGACTGCAATGTCCTCGGCTTGGACCTTGTACACTAGAACAGCTAGATTCTTGAGGAGACCTATGCAGACCCGCTTAACGTTACAGGATTCTTACAGTTGCCCGATTTGTCGTCATGGCACGCTGTCGAGCATGGCGATGATGGATGCGTTCTCCTGTAGCTTTTGTCGGCACATTTTTACTGTGGATTTGACGGAACAAGTGTTGCAGGTAGAGGACCAAATTCCTAAAAATGTCTGGCGCTGGCAGGGCGACCGCTGGGGGACGCTAAAGGCACGGGACGTTGACCTTAGCATTCTCGTTTGGGTGATAGGGGTGTTTCTGGTGACGATTCCGTCGGGTGTGATTTGGCTAGGGGCTTATGTGTTTCCGCCGACCGGGGGGCTGATGTGGACGTCGTTCTCTGTGGTGTGGGGAGCGATTACGTTTAGTGCTCATCTTTTGATTGCGGTTTGGTTGCTTTTTGAGCACTATCAGTTGCCGAGCTATGTGGCGGCTCGGATTGTTGTCGATCGATTCCGAGAACGTGTGCGATCGCGTTTTGATTCGGTGATAAATCGTGCGAGATCAACGATATGATGTACTGACTGTTTAATGTCTGTCTAAGCGTTTGTTTAAGCGTTGAGCTATGTTGCGACTTTCCCAAATCAAACTCCCTCTCGATCATACGCCGGAAGCGATTCAGGCGGCGGTGATCAGTAAGCTAAAAATTGTTCCTAGCGAACTGAAAAGCTATGCCATTTTCAAGCGCAGCTATGACGCTCGGGACAAAAAGAATATTCGGCTGATCTATATCATTGACGTCCACACCACCCGAGATCCGCAGCATCTTCATCGTCTAAAAAAAGATAGTACCGTGACGCTTGCGCCTGACCTCACCTACAAAAACGTGGCTAAAGCGCCTGAAGATTGCACCATCCGTCCGATCGTCATTGGGACAGGGCCGTGTGGAATGTTGACGGGGCTGATGCTGGCGCGGATGGGGTTTAGGCCGATTTTGTTGGAGCGGGGGAAGTCGGTGCGCGATCGGACGGCGGATACGTTTGGCTTCTGGAAAAAGCGAATGCCGTTTAACCCGGAGTCAAATGCGCAGTTTGGTGAAGGCGGGGCGGGAACGTTTTCGGATGGCAAGCTCTACAGTCAGGTGAGCGATCCACAACACTATGGACGTAAAGTAATTAATGAGTTTGTGAACGCTGGCGCAAATCCTGAAATTCGCTACATCAACAAGCCCCACATCGGTACTTTCAAGCTCGTCGGCGTCGTTGAAAAAATCCGAGCAACTATCGAATCCCTCGGCGGCGAAATCCGCTTCCAGAGCCGCGTGGTGGACATTGACATCCAAGACCACCAAGTCCAAGGCGTAGTGCTCGACACGGGCGAATACGTAAAGGGTCAGCACGTTGTCGTCGCAGTCGGACACAGCTCACGCGATACCTTTGAGATGCTGCACGATCGCGGGGTGTACATTGAGCCGAAGCCGTTTTCCATCGGGTTCCGAGTGGAGCATCCGCAGACGATGATCGATCGGGTTCGGTGGGGCGAAAATGCGGGCAACAAAGCGTTGGGCGCAGCGGATTATAAGCTGGTCCATCATTGTAGTAATGGCCGATCGGTCTACAGTTTTTGCATGTGTCCGGGGGGACTGGTGGTGGCGGCGGCGTCTGAACCGGGGCGACTGGTGACGAATGGCATGAGCCAATATTCTCGCAATGAACGCAATGCTAATAGTGCGATCGTGGTGGGCATTACGCCGGATGATTATCCGGGGCATCCCCTTGCTGGGATTGAGTTTCAGCGCACCCTGGAAGAACGGGCGTTTCAGCTCGGGGGCGGCACTTATGAGGCACCGGGTCAGCTTGTCGGCGATTTTATTGCAAACCGGGCGTCTACTGAACTGGGTACGGTGCAGCCATCCTACCAACCGGGCGTCCGATTGGGTGATTTGAATGAGAGTTTGCCGAGCTATGCTATTGATGCTATCCGCGAGGCTCTGACGGCGTTTGCGCAGCAGATTGAAGGGTTTGATATGAATGATGCAATTTTGACGGGAGTTGAAACGCGCACGTCGTCTCCGATTCGGATTTCGCGCAATGAGGATGGGCAAAGTCTGAATACTCAAGGTTTGTATCCGGCGGGGGAAGGTGCGGGCTATGCGGGAGGGATTTTGTCGGCGGGGATTGATGGTGTGAAGATTGCGGAAGCAGTGGCGCTAAATATTTTGAAGGTTCATCACGGTTAGGGATTGGGGGAGATTCACGATCGCTTTATCGATCGGGTCCATAACTTTACTGAATTTTCTGGAATGTGAGAGAAAATTTAGGTAGGATACTTAAGTCTCTGTAAAAAATTATTTATTTTTAATTTAGATTTGTGATTTGCGTCAGTAGGTCACGGGAAAAAGTTGGGTATTGTGTGAGTAATAAATGAATGCTTCTGGTGAGAATTGCCTCATTTAGGAAGCGATTTATATTTTTACAGGGTTCGCCCTTGTCTAGACTTCTTCTTCAATCTGGAGCGTTAACGAGTATGGCTACGAATTTTGAGGTGCGGCTTTTATTAGAGTTGTGGAATTTTGATGGGGTTCCGATCGGTCAGGGGAAGCTGAATAAGCGATTCAGTGGAAAGGCTGCGGATAAGAATGCGGCGCGTGAGGGGCTGATGGCATCGGGGTCGATCGGGGTTGCAGGTGAGGGTAAGGCGAAGGGCTTTGTTCTAACTGATCTGGGTAAGGCTCTTTTGGGGACGTCTTTGGCGAATGATGAGTTTAAGTTTGGGATTGGTCAGCGAACTGCGAATGTGTTGCTGAAGTGGGTTCGATCGACTCCTGTTACGTCGGCTGAACCTGTTGCAAAGACTGTGGGAAGTGCGATCGAGTCCTATGAGGCGTTTAAGGTTGTAGCGTTGGAGATTTACGATCGGCTGAATCGTGATTTCAATATGGATAATTTAGTGCCGATTTATCGGATTCGCCGGGAGATTGGGGAGAGGGTCGAGCGATCGGAGTTTGATGAATGGCTACTAGAAATGCAAGCTAGTGATGTATTGCAGTTAATTGGTGGAGAAATGCCGGAATTGACCCCAGATATCTCACAGGAATCAGTGAAGACGGCTCTTGGAGCTATTCGCTATTACGCTAAGAAGATTTAGCTTACAAAGAACCATATTATTTAATTTGCGATCGGAGAACAGTTTTCATGTCTATTGCTAATATTGACGAAATTAATGGAATGCTTTTGGAGCATAGCCCATTTTCACAGCCGCCTTTCGTTACTGCAAATAATGTCTGGGGAAAAGGGCTCCCAGACGTGGAAGGGTTAAATACTCATGCTTCAGATGCAGTTTTTAAAGCATTAGAAGAAATACAAGCTGGAAAATTATCCACAGCATCTCTTTTAATCACGGCTCAAGATGGAACTGGAAAGTCGCATATTATCAGTCGGATTCGCCATCGTCTACAGGATCTGGGTGGGGCACTCTTCATCCTGGCTAATAAATTTAGCGATCTCAATCAGGTAAAACCAGGATTTCAACAGCTTTTAGCTGAAAGCTTATTCAACATTGGAAGTCAAGGTGTCAAACAGTGGCAAGAGCTGGCAACTGCAATGGCAAATGATGTTCGGATAGCTAAAAATCCACAGGCTACTTCAGTAGAAGCCAAAGACTTAGTTAAACATTTTGAAGACATTGCCGATGATGAAGGTAAAGTTCAAAAATTGATTCAAGGGCTAACGAAGGGATTTTGTAAGTTGAAAACTATTCAAGACCCGGATATTGTCCGTGCGATCTTCTGGACTCTTTCGGATGAAGAAGCTGGCTATGCTTCAAATTGGCTCGGAGGTAAGGAACTTGCACAATATAAATCCAATGATCTTCGTCTGCCTACCCAGAATCAATCCTTTGATACAGTTCTTCAAATTTTGGATGTAATAAGCGATTATAATTCACTCGCGATCTGTTTTGATGAAATGGATCTAGCTGACTTTAATGATGCAGGTCTGAGGAAGGCCCAAGTTATAGCTAATTTAGTTAAGGAACTCGTTGAAAATCTAAAACGTGGAGTAATCCTGAGCGTTATGATGCCTGGAGTTTGGACAAATGAAGTCCAAGGTAATATGCCTGCGGCAGTTTCAACGAAGATGACGACGTATACTCCACCATTAGACCTAAAGTATCTTGATGCTTCAACAACTGTTGAATTAGTTACTTTTTTCCTAAAAGATTATTATGATGCTAGAGATATTACACCACCGAATCCTTTATATCCTTTTAACATAATGGATTTACAAGCGATCGGACGTGGTAAACCAACGGTTCGAGAAGTTCTAAAATGGTGCAGAGAAAATTGTACCCCGGCAACAAATTTTGCAACAGAAGAATCTTCCATGACTATTGTTGAGGCAAATCCTGTCGAGTTAGCATTGCTAGCAGAAATGGGAGATGACTTTACAAATTCCTTAGATGTTAGCGCTATAATCACCGATACATTGCTCTTTGCCTTTTCAGGTTTGATCGGTGAAACTATCGAAAATGTCACTATCAGTAAAGTGACCAGTGCCTTTGGTAAGAAAGGTGGAAAAGAACCTTATCTAAACTTTAAAATCATAGGTCAAGAGGGAGAAAACCCTCTTGGAATAGCCATCTCTGTCGTTCAAGAGAACAGTGGGAAATTTATTGCGGCAGCACTAAAAAAACTCCTGACACCAGAAAAATTTGGTTTAACAAGAGGTTGCTTAATTCGATCGCCCGAAAAGCCTATTAGTCCTCATCTAAAAGCAACCTACCTTGAACCTCTTGCAAAACAGGGCGGTGAGTTTGTTAAGCTTTATGGACAGGAGATTAAACCATTATTTGCACTTAAGATGGTTCGTGACAAGGCTGAGTCAGATTATAAAGTGAGTTTGGAACAGATTCAGGAATTCATTCAAAATCATGGAGAGAAATATCAACTTGGGCGATTCAACCCACTTCTCTGTGAAATTTTAAGTGCGCCATCTTATCAAGTTCCACAAGATCTGATTGATGAGCCTGAGGTCGATGATTCTGTTACTCCATCCCCTCAATCTGAGATTGATTCTGAAGCTGATGATTCCGAAGCATTAGATGGATTGATGTAACGATGACTTTAACTATTACACTTGATCGTGTCCTTTCTCTTCCAATTGCTGATATTAAGGCGTTGCAGGAAGGGAGAACAATTGCAGCTCTTCCAATTGCTCAAGTCCAAAAAGGATGGAGCTTCATACTATATCCTAATCCTGAAGATGAATGTGGTGGTGATACATATATAGAGACGTGGGCTACTTGTGAGAATTTCAGTATGATCCATGAGGTAGAGAAAGCATTAATTTTATCTTCCTTAACTCCGTGGAAACAATCTGAATTAGAGAAATTTCTTGAAGAGAGAGGGCATCTTTCGCTGGCGCTATTGAGAGCTTATCGACTTCCCGCACCGATCGTAATATCTAGCACAGTTGCTTCTGGGATCAAACCTGGTAAGTTTATTGGCTTATCTCATTTTGGCGAAGATTTCAAGGAATCAATTCAAGTCACCAAAGTTCTGCCTATTCTAAGTGAAACAATTTTCGCTAATCGTCAGCAACAGATTCTAAAATTTCGCCCTCCCGAGCATCCTGAACTTGAAGAACTCCAAGGGACGATCGCTCTCTATACCCAAGCCCATCCCGAAGCTAAAAAATTTGATGACGATCTTAGAGTCTTCCTCGGATGGTCGGATCTACAGACGGCTCAAGTGTCAGCTTCTAGCTGGACAGATGAAACTATCACTATTACGAAAGCTGGCGAGTCCAGTGACGGGTATCTTTTTGAGAAATTAGTTCGCCAAGCTTTCATCTACCTGGGGTTTACTAACAATCTCAACAACCCTAAAGCTGCTCTAGATCCTAACGGAATGGGTGGTGCAGGCGGCATTGATATCTATTGTGAAAAGCCTTTTCCGATCGTAGGTGAATGTAAAGCCAGTAGCCTTGGAAACGTTGGCAATGGTGTCTGCGCCCAATTAATTAATCTTGGAAACACCAACTTAGGTAAAGATCGATTTGAAGCCGCTGTTAAAATCATCTTTGCTGCCGGAAAATTAAATAGTACACATGCAGAACCAGCCGCCAAGGAAAATAAAATGAATGTCATGCGTCCCGACACACTCCAACGCCTCGTCGAACTCAAAACTGCTCATCCCGGTTCGATCGACCTTCTAGAACTAGAGCCATGTCTAAGAAGAGAGCCTTTTGGCACGGAATCTGACAAGAAAGTTAACGATTTTATTGATCAAATTGAGAAAAGAATTAAAATTCGATCGTACGTGATTCAATCTGTCAAAGCTCTAAAAGAAGGAGGTGATTCACCAGTGAGTGCTTCAACTGTTCGTACTCATTTCAACATAGCTTTTGCGCCAACATTACAAGAGAAACTAGATCCACCGGAACAAGCACATTCCATTCTAATCGAACTTTCTTCACCGCTCACGGGATACCTCGGTAGAACCAAAGGAAACACTTGGAAAGACGATCGCTTCTACTTCCTCCGAGACCTCATCATGTAAGGACGATCGTACATCTAACGTCAGCATGTTGGCTTGGCGTAGCCTCTGCCCTAGCAGAAAGCCTCTCAGTGATGAGAATCGTCTTTCCAAACGGAATATCCAACGGAAGGACTGTCCTCCTTGTAGAGAGGTTCAACTAGCGGATTGCGGAGAGGCGGTTGGCTATTATACGATCATGTTCTCATCCTGCTAGAGTCTAAATCTTTGACAGACTGTAAGGTAAGTCATGAAATCGATCGACCTATTAAATTCAGCATCCATCGTAGCGGTTGTTGAAATCTGCCAAAATCGTCTCTGGACACTACCCTCGTAAAGGTGTGGGCACGGCATTGATGAACATTATTCACAGCGAGGCCCAATACTTGAACATTCCGCATCTCACCTCCGACATGAGCAAAACCGCGCAGCCGTTCTTCGATTGATTTGAATTTGTCGTAGTTGAACACAGAAAACGGATTCTACGCGGCATTGAGGTTCCAAACGCGCTTATGTGGAAGAACCTTTAAGACGCGATCGGTGATTTTCAGATGGACCTAATCGATTGAGCATGGCACTGATACCATTAGAGGGATGATGTCGTTGAATGACTACGCCGGAGCCACAGGGGACTATGAATTTTGATCCGATCGTTTTAGTCCTGATTGACGTCCTTATTGTTATGGGACTATCCCGAACCATGGGGTTGCTGTTTAGCCAGATCAAGCAGCCCCTTGTGATTGGTGAAATTGTAGCTGGTGTGATGCTAGGTCCATCCCTTCTAGGGCTAATTTTCCCAGCAGCGACAGCGTTCCTCTTTCCGCGAGAAGTAATTCCCATGCTGGGGGTGTTGTCCCAGATCGGGCTAATTTTCTTCATGTTTTTGATTGGATTAGAACTCAACCCTCGCTATCTTAAAGGCAGTTTAGAGACCGCCATTTTGGTGTCTCACGTCAGCATTCTCGTGCCGTTTTCCTTGGGATGTCTTCTCGCGCTGCTGCTATTTCCCCTGATGTCGAATGCAGGAGTCTCGTTTACCGCATTTTCGCTTTTTTTAGGCTCTGCTATGGCCATTACAGCGTTTCCCGTTCTCGCCCGCATCATCACCGAAAACAATCTCCAAAATAGTCGTCTCGGAACCCTTGCGTTAACCTGCGCTGCTGTGGATGATGTGACGGCCTGGTGTCTGCTCCTCGTCGCGATCGCCGTGACGCGGACTAACAGCATGATCGGCGCACTGCCTAATATTTTGGCGGCGGGACTGTACATTGCTTTTATGCTGACGATCGGACGTGGATGGCTACGGAAGTTCATTCCGATTTATGACGAAGCGGGAAAACTGACGCAATCAATGCTAGCGATGATTTATGGTTTGATCATTATTTCGGCTTTGATCACCGAACTCATGGGCATTCACCTGATTTTTGGGGCCTTTTTGTTGGGGGCTGTAATGCCCAAACATGAAGGTCTCACCCGAGAACTAGCCGCCAAGACTGAAGATTTTGTGCTGACGTTTTTGCTGCCGATTTTCTTTGCTTATAGCGGACTGCGAACGCAGGTGGGGTTGCTCAATAGTCTTCCTCTGTGGGGCTTATGTGGATTGGTCCTGCTGGTCGCCATCTCCGGAAAGTACATCGGAACCTTCGTCGCAGCTCGGTTCAGTGGCCTCTCCAAACGGGAGGCATCGGCGCTGGGCTGGCTGATGAATACCCGAGGGCTAACGGAGCTAATTGTACTAAATATTGGGCTAAATCTGGGGGTGATTACGCCGTTGCTGTTTACGATGCTGGTTATTATGGCGCTTGTGACAACGTTTATGACGTCTCCGCTATTGGAGTGGACCTATCCAAAACGGTTAATTCGCGAACAGGAAATGCCCCCGGAAGCTTCACGTCCCGATCGCCCTGACTACTCAATTTTAGTTCCTATTGCCAATCCTAAAAGTCAGCAAGGTTTGATGGAAATCGCCATCGAAATTGCCCGATCGCCCGTTCACAAATCGGTGGTTCATCCTTTGAGTTTGATCCAGTTTGAACAAGACTATGCCTTTGAAAATCTGCCCCAAGAAGCCGATCGTCGTATTCGCCAACGTAAAGGAAAACTAGCCACAAGTTTAGCCAATCTTTCATGGACTAAAGCTCAGTCAATGGTTCAACCAATGATTGAGCCTATTGTCCAGCTATCCGGCGACGTCGCCCGCACAACTCATGATGTGGCGCTAGATCGTCGAAGCGATCTTATTGTCGTCGGTTGGCATCGCCCTGCCTTTAGCAGCAATCGTCTTGGGGGAAGGGTCGGACAAATTCTGAGTACGGCTCCGGTGGATGTGGCGGTTTTTGTAGACTTGATGAATGCAGATCGTCCTTCCGTGGGAAGTTTGCACACCGCTTATCCTAAGCTCTTGCTGCCCTACAGCCCTAATATTCATACGGAGTTGGGCCTCGAACTCAGTCTCAGACTGTTGCTAAATGCGCCCGATCGGCATCTCACCATTTTGCGGGTTCACCATCCGGACCATCCGGTTGAGTTTAGCTATGAGTTTCACAAACTCATGGAACGACTGCCCGAAACGCTGCACGATCGCATCTCTACGCCCAATCTTGAAACGCAATATTTCATAGAAGCAGTGGTTGAGGTCTCGGCGACGGTGGATCTGACGATCGCAGGAACTAGCCGAGAGTGGGGCATCGAACGGCAAACTCTCGGCAACTATACTGATGCCCTTGCAGCGCGTTGCCAGTCTCCTTTACTCATCACCCGGCGGTTTAATAAAGTGACGTCTCATCATCTCGATCGGGTGTTGGGGGGCGACCTAGACGTTGGAACGGATGGAGAAGACGCTAAAGAGGCTGATTCGATCGGGGCTAAACTCGATTAGGAATGGGGATTCAATAAGATCCATAACTTCGTTTCAGTCCTCCGCACTCATCCCCTAGCCTCTTTTCCCAGGGAGGAGCAGTGGCACCGGACTCTAGCTCCCCCTAATAGAGGGTCATGGAATTCCGGCTCTTATTTAGTTCCCATTCCTAACGATCGCACCATTTATTGATAGTTCACAATTCTAGCGAAGCTGATGGGTTCTAGACTTGCGCCGCCGACTAGAGCACCATCGATATCCGGCTGAGCCATGATTTCGTCAATGTTGTCGGGTTTGACAGAGCCGCCGTACTGAATGGAGACGTCTTTGTTGTGAAGCTTGCTCCGAATGGCCCCGCATACTTTGTTTGCATCCGAGGATGCGCAGGTATCGCCCGTTCCGATCGCCCAAATGGGTTCGTAGGCAATGACGAGATTTGACTGATCGACGCCCGCTAAGCCTTTGGCAAGCTGCTCAAAAATGACGTCTTCCGTGATTCCAGCATCGCGTTGTTGCTTTGTTTCGCCGACGCAAAGGATGGGCGTCAACCCCGTTTTCTGGGCGGCTCGAAGACGGAAATTCACGGTTTCGTTGGTTTCGCCGAATAACTGCCGACGTTCGCTGTGGCCGACGACGACGTAGCGGACGCCGATTTCGGTCAACATTGCCGCTGAAATTTCACCCGTGAATGCGCCGCTCTCTTCCCAGTGGACGTTTTGTGCGCCAACTTGGATGCAGCTCCCATGGAGGGTTTTGGACAAGGTGCTCAGGTCGGTAAACGGCACACACAGGACAATCTCTCGATCATTCGGGGTGTCATCCACCAACGGTTTAAACCCCTGCACGAACGCCAGTGTTTCGGCTTGGGTTTTGAACATTTTCCAGTTTCCAGCAAGAATAATCTTTCGCACGGGTGAACTCGGGTCTCATTTATATAAAAATGCCAATGCTTAGTTTACGCCTTGGGGGGATCATTCGTTCGCTTCATTCGTTTGCGTCATGATTTGTTGCGTCACTTGAGTCAGTCGATCGCGCCAACTCTCGGTCCATTGTGCGGCGTCTTGAGCGTCTGCTAGGTCTGCTGGTGGGCTGCCAATTAGGTCCACCACCGACTCTCCGGCTGCTGGAACTAGAAAAATTAACGCTGGATCGATCGGTTCGCGGTATGTCCAAAACGTTTTGGGGTCAAAGTGAAAGCTTGGTATTTTCGGTTCGGGTTCCGGCAGAGATTCAGATTTCTGGTCATGTTCACCGATCGATCGTCGTCGTTCTCGCAGCGCCTCAATGATTTCTGCTTTCGTCCGGCCTCGCAGTTGAAACAGTACAAATGGATCCTCGCCAAAGCGATCGCCCAGGAGATAGTAGACTGCGCCAATGTGTTTGCAGGGATTCACGGGGTCAGGGCAATCGCAGGTGCTATGGATGTCAAATTGATTAAACGGGAAAAGACTCAGCCCATTTTGAGTAAAGACCGCTTCAATATCCTGCGGCATTTCCCCGGATAGCAGTTTGGCGCTAAAGATGGCCTGTTCTGCCATGGATTCCACCACATAGCCCCATTGCTCGTCACTAAATGGCTCTAATTGAAACCGGACTTGATAGGGTTCTGGCACCGATCCTTGAACCACAGCGACGACCCGTGCGGTCTGGAATTCTAAACTCAGCACATTTCCGGCTTGGGCATAGAGTCTGGCCCGCGCCATTCGCTGCTGAAAGCCGAAGGATTCGAGGACGTCGATCCATCGTTGTGCCCACCATTCGCGGGCGGGAGCGTCTTGGTAGGACCCGGAGAGGTAGGGATCGGTTGCGGGGGTGTCATCTCGGTACGATCGCGTTGACATAAATTACTCCGTAATTACAGAACTTCGATCGAGCACTAATAACTGCCGTAATTGGTCAGTATCTAACTCCGTCACCCAGTTTTCTCCGGCTCCGACGACCTGCTCGGCAAGAGTGCGTTTGCTTTCAATAAGGTCGTGAATGCGTTCTTCTAAGGTTCCAATGCAGATGAATTTATGGACTTGGACATTGCGGGTTTGACCAATGCGGAACGCGCGATCGGTGGCTTGATTCTCGACCGCCGGATTCCACCATCGATCGAAATGAAAGACGTGATTGGCACGGGTTAGATTAAGTCCGACTCCGCCCGCTTTAAGGGATAAAATCAGAATTTTCGGGGCGCTCGGATCGTTTTGGAATCGATCGATCATTTCTTCGCGTTTCGGCCTCGGCGTGCTGCCATACAAAAACAACGCCTCTTCATTTAAAGCATAAGGCAACACCTTCAAAAGTTGCTTACCCCATTCTGCAAACTGCGTGAAAATCAACACCCGATCGCCCTGTCCCGTAATCACCTCCAGCATTTCAATTAATCGCTGCAATTTACTGGATGCTCTAGGGAGTTCTGAGACCGGTGGCAAAGGCGCTTGTACAAGTCCAGGATGATTACAAATTTGCTTTAACCGCGTCAGCAGAGCCAAAATCATGCCTCGTCGCTGAATGCCATCGGCTGAATCGATCGCCGAGAGGGACTGATCCACCGTTGTTTGATACAGCACCGCTTGCTCCGGCGTCAGGTTGCAAAATACGGTCATTTCTTGTTTTTCCGGCAGATCTTGAATAATCGATCGATCGGTTTTGAGACGGCGCAAAATGAACGGCTGGACTAGACCGCGCAGGGTTTGGAGGGACAAAGAATCGCCGTACTTTTCGATCGGAATTGCAAAACGTCGCTGGAAAAACTGCTTGGAGCCTAAGTATCCTGGATTCAAAAATTCCATAATCGACCAAAGTTCCGTCAGTCGGTTCTCAACTGGGGTTCCAGTTAGCGCCACTTTGAATTTACCCGGCAACTCTCGAACAGCCCTTGACTGCTTGGATTCAGCGTTTTTGATATTTTGGGCCTCGTCTAGTGAAATGCCACGCCATGCGATTTTCTTCAGTGTTGTGAGATCTCGATATACCAGTGCATAACTTGTAATCACTAAGTCATAATTTTTGACGGATTTAGCCAGAGCGTCATCGATCGATCGATCGCTCCCGTGATGAAGTAAGACTCGTAAACTCGGCGCAAACTTTTTCGATTCCCGTTCCCAGTTTCCGATCACCGAAGTGGGGCAAATCAATAGCACGGGCTGTTGGAGATTCTTTTGCGCTTTCAAATGCAACAGAAATCCTAAAAATTGCAGCGTCTTCCCGAGTCCCATGTCGTCCGCTAGACACGCGCCCAATCCCCACTGCTCCAAGAACGCCAGCCAGCCCACGCCTCGACCCTGATAGGGACGCAGTTGACCTTGGAAGTCTGTGGGATGATCAATAGCCGTCACTGCCTGGTTATCTTGCAGCGTGGTGATCAGTTCTTGCAATACTCCTGTCGCTTCAAAGTCAACGACAGCTAGCTTTTCAATGATCTTCCCTTCCCCCGACGCGATGCGCATAATGTCTTCCAGCGTTAGCGTTGGATTGGCTTTCCGGTTTTCAAAAAATGCCTGCGCAGCCCGGACATCCCCAGGTCTCAGTTCCACCCATTCGCCGTTGATTTCCACAATGGGCATGTTCATCGCCACCAATCGATCGAATTCTGCTTTCGTCAGGGTATGTTTGCCGATCGCCAGTTCCCATTTGAAGTTCAGCATTCCTTGCAACCCTAGCCGTTCGGTCCCTTTGAGCTTGGGCATGTCTGCTGCGAGTTTGATGCCAAACTTTGCCGTCCCCCCCGCCCGGTTCGCCAATCCCTCGGGAAGAATCACGCCAATGCCATGTTCTTGGAGCTGCAATCCGGTGTACCGAATCAACTCATAGGCTTGAGTTGGATCGATGCGTCCTTGCGTTGGCTTTGATGTTTTTAAACTCGACTCTAGTGCGGGGAATACTTTCGATGCCGTTCCCAATCCCGATAGCAAGGTTTCCTGTGGATCCCGTAGCATTCTCCCAGCAAATTCCAGCTGTCTGACCGAATGATTCCAAATCACCTGCGCACCTAGCCATCGATCGGGCCTTCCAATCACCTGCATCCCGTACTCGATATGCCACTCACGCGATCCGTACTGAGGCGGTTCCAGCTTGAGGGCGACTCGAAAATTAGCTGGATTACTTTGAAGCGGTGCGTACCAAGATTTGAGCTGAGTTTGCAGCGTTTGGACCTGAGATTTTGGGAGCGTTGCGAGGGGTTCAAACAACCAGTGGGCAATGGGACCTAGGGGCGCTGCAATTCTCCTTTGGGTAAGGGCACTTTTACCCGTTAGTGCGTCACGAAGGGCCATCTCTTTTGGGTTAGTCGAAAGCTGCGATCGGACGATGCTGTCAATCAAATGATTCACAACCGTTCGCACTAAAGTTTCCGGATGGGTCGTGAGATCAATTTGGGGCGATCGATCGCTTGCGTTGGAATAGAATCGACCACTACTTGGAAAATGCTGAACGAAATGTTGGAGATGATTTTGATCCGTCGTGCTGTCGAGCAATGCCTGCCACTGAGCTTGCGCCCGATCGCCCTGGATTGTAATCTCTGGCAGATACTTCCCTCGCACCAGCAAGCTCATCGCCCACCGCACTACATGCACCCAAAACATCACGCTTTGGCTCATCCACGCTTGTTTGTCACTAGATTCGTCACTAGCGTGCAACGGCAACCCTGACAGCCAACGGTAAGTATCTGTCACGCTGAACGAAACGCCTTCCACTTGCCACGGCTGAAGATATATCTCGCCTGCGCAGACTTCACCTTCAACTGTACGGTGATCAGGAATTGGCTGATCTGAAATAATGGGCAATCGATCGCAAGTGGGCAACGCAACTTCACAGCGATCGGGCGTGGCGGTCAGTGAAGGGTTGAGTTGAGTAAGCCACACGGCTAAATCACGACCATTCATACCATAGGGATGGGCCAAAACCCTAATGGATCTGGCTTTTTCTTCATCTTCTATGGAACTTCGCCGCCATACTTCTCCCCACAGAAAAAAGCGCACCTCAGGCGTTCCTGTGTCGATCGCTTCACTTAAGATCCAGTTGCCCTGTAAGCGCGTCATAGATTTGGGTGGTGAGGTCTGCCTACAGGGTAGCGCAAGGATTACAAGTCACGACACGCTAAGGTTGAAACTTATAATTAGGAATCGTCTTGGACCGCCCTAGGGAATCTCTTGCATCATTTCACGAACAAAATCATCCGAGAGAATTTGGCCGCGTTGGTAGCTTTGTTTGATTTGACTAAGCTTCGTTAACCGGGTAACGGCGTCAGTTGTGTCTGGAGTTCCAGTGGGTTCGGGGGTGGGGTTCGTGAGGCGGCGAGCTTCGTCAGAGATTTGACGGGCGACGGCGATCGTCGCAATTCCCGTAATCGGTAGCTTTCTCAGGCGCTGATATTCCTTGACAAACCGAAACGTTTGATTCCCGTAATAGCCACTGATCCGAAATTTTTGGTCAGACGGCACGGCGTTGGAGTTGTCGAGTTCGCCTAAAACCTGGCGATCGACGCCATCCTCGGCCAACAGCACAATTTTCAGATTATTCTGCAAATCCTTCACCATGCCATCGACCCGGTTGTACAAGTCTTCACCGATGTCGCCGTTGGCGGGAAGCGTGCGATCGCACTGGAACTGAAACACAGCCGCACGGGTATAGGCATCGACCGTGGTGCTTTTGCGCAAGGGCATCGCACTGTCAGAATTTCCGATCGCTACCACATCGAAGACATTACTGTCATTCCCTAACCCAAACAATCCACGTGGTCCCATAGCGTAACCCAATCCGTCAAGGTTATCGCGCAAATGCATCAGAGCATCTTGATTTAAAGTAAACGGCATAATTTTTAAACCCTAATTTTCTTAAAATGTCTGTCTATTATTGTGCCTGAATTTGGGGTATCAATTTGGGGGATCAATCAGCAACTCCGTGTAACGGCTGTTGGACGTTCAATGCATAGGTCACAACCGCAATGCTTGTGGAGTAGAGCGCGTTCTTTTGAGCTTAACTCGATCGGAAGCAGCGCGAGAAGGTAAGACTGCGCCTGAATGAGTTCTTCAACTGAAAATGACTGATCTTAAAATAAATCACTAATCCGACTGAGGAAAAATGAATCTTCATAATTTAACAGCGCACAAATTTCTACACATTCGCCATAGTCTATGCTGCCGATAACAACTGGATCCTGCTTAACTCCTCTCATGGGTTTTGCGTGTCGAGAAATGCTTGATCGTGGTGTAGTGCGATAGCCGCTGCCTTCTGCTTCAGGAGTGAGAATCAGTCGTTTTTTGAAGGTGGGGAGGAATCCTTGTCGGATGAGGAATTGTTCGATCGCGGTATTGATAATGAGGTCTTCGGTCAATGGCGCGTTTTGACTACCAATATAGGAGCTGAGGGCTTGCGCGATCGGGTCGGGAAGCAGTGTGGTGACTTGTTTCATGGGGTTAGAGGCGCAGTCGAAACTGCTAACTATGTTCTATCGTATCTCTTTAGGAAAGCCGATCGCACCTCCCTCAAAAACCCGATCGCATTTCCCTAAAAGACGATCGCACCTCTCTCCAAAAAGCCGTTGGCTTTGGCGAAGCCTCTGCCTTAACAGAAAGCCTCTCCGTGAGGAGAATCGCGTTTCCCCAAGCAATCGCACTGACGACAGAAAACCGTTGGTGTTAACCTCTTGAAGAAAATCGCTTAACCGTTGCTCATCGTTTGGAGATCGGTGAAGTACCAGGTGATTTGGGAATCTTCGGTGTGTTGGGTGACGATGCCGAGGGTTTCGAGGGCTTCGAGAGCATCTTGGATTTTGCTTTCGCTGCGGCTGGCGTTTTTGAATTGTTGGACGATCGCATCTACAGTCCATTCCCCGCCTTGAGTTCGTAGTAGATCGCGAATGGCAGCAAGTTGGTCTTTGAAGGCTTTGGGAAGTTCTTGTTGGGCGAGTACGATCGAGACTATGGAAGCCAGTCTAATTTTTTTCCAATAAGCAACTCTGATTTTTTCGCATGATGAGTATTCTTCATTGCGATTGATCTTGTTGCAAGCTTACAATCATTTGCCATTTTTATTACATCTTCAGAATCGTCATAAGTCATTAAAAAATCACTTTTTAGTCTAGTTGCTACCTGGAATAAATTAGTGTGATCAATGGTTGAATATCGATAGAGTCTCCTACCTGCTTTAAAATAAGGTGGGTCAATAAAATATACTGCGTCGCATCTAGAAGAATTCTTCTCTAATATCGAAATAGCATCGCCCTTAATAAATTCAATTCGATGCTTAACCTTATCAATTTCAAGAATTCGTTTTTTTAACGTTTCAGGATACCAACGCGATGTAATGCCCCTCCCGTTTTCTCCATTTTTAATGAAGCTTGCGCCATCTGCTAAAATTCCACCTCGATTGACACGATTTTTAATGATGGTGGCAAAAGCCAGAGACTCTAACGATTCATGTGCTTTCTCGATCGCTTCTCTTGCACTGTCTGGTGTGAGTTGAAACTGGACTATTTGATCAGCTAACCATACTGCACCATCACTTAAAATAACCTCCCAAACGGCTGCAACTCCCTCATCTTTTTCGACCATGGTTGCACGATCTACAAGGTTTTCAATCACTGCTGTTAAGCTGACAATACCACCCCCAGCGAAGGGTTCGATTATTTCTTTGCCAAGGCCACCAGAATGATATAACCATTGCCGAATTCGTGGGATAAGCCAAGTCTTTCCACCTGCATATCGAAATGGACTGCGTTGAGGAACGGTAGCAACATTGACGATTTTCTGTAGATCAGTTCTAGTAGTTTCTATGAATTCAAGTTGTTGCATTGCGAATACATCCTAGAGAAGAGGTAGATCAGTAATCATTAGCGTATCAGGTGAGCTATCTAATTTATTATCGAGCTTTCTCTGTAGCACCTCTATGAAGTCTTCTAATTTGCCAACTTGTGGCGTTGAAATACGATTGAGCGCAGCCCAATATTCCGTATATATCGTTCCAGTGAGTGTTAGATTAAGCTGTCCCTCCTGTGGCTCCAAGTCATACAGCATCCAAGCGATCTCAGCATCTTGCTGACTGACTTGTGGCAATTCTGGCAAGGTCTCAAAAAAAATGCGCTGAACAGCGATAACTTGCCTTTTCCTCCATTCACGAAGAATCGTCCCCTTATAGAGTAGCTGAGGAACTAAGCGTTTTCGAGAAGAAGATAGATAATCTGGCGTTGGATAATAAGCGGCCAATTTCGACCAGTCTACTAAACTCCATCCTTCGGGATCATTCATATATGTTGAAAAGGGCTGGCGGACATTACCTGAAATATAAACAGCCTGTATTTCGACCGCACCAAAATCAAGAACCTTGCCACGATCATCATAGGCGACTAAAACAATATCAATATTGCCAGCAGATTGTCCCTGAGCATCCTTTATTCGTACTTCAGTGAGGGATGTCCAATTCACCTGCTCTTCAAAGAAAAATGATGCAGCATTTTCAGCAATTAGCCAGTCTTGCCGGAAACGAATTGGACATGTGATGACAGGAGCATGTTTGTGATAAATGCTGCATACACCAAGCGGATCGCTAGCTTTGTCTTTAGTGCAGTTTGGAACTTTATTGTTGTAAGGACACAATCTATTCTTTCGATATCGCTTTGCTGACTCCGAAAAACTATTGCTAGGAAATCCAAAGACCTCTGCAAGGGGATTATTGGACATAGAATTGAGCCTCTCCTGTAAACAATAAGAAACTTAAAGATACCGTGTAAATCCGGATCATCGCCGAAGTCTTCTGCGGATCCATCGAATAATCAAAATCATACGCGATCGTGCTCCCTTGTGGATTCGGACGCTCCACCCCTAAAGCGTCCGCCAACTTCGCAAAAAACATTTGATAATTCGATCGTTCCTTCCCCTTCGCCTTCTCCCAGCGCAACACAAATGCATTCACTCGCTCGCTCGTCTGTGCCTCTAACGGTGTCGTCTCAGAAAGAATCGCCATAATGAAAACCGGGGGAAACTGAAGCCAAAGCCACCCGCATTGTAGAACACCTCTTCCGCCTTAAGATCATCCCCGAATTTCGATCGTTTCAATCGCCACTTTCCCCAACCGCTTCAACACCTGTAACACTCCGCAGAGTTCATCTCCCGACACAAACGGCGAAAACATTTGCGAAACGGCATAACATCGATCGCATTTCCTCACGTCACCCACCGATCGAACTCTTCAACCTTCCGTAGCGCTCAAATGGCGACTCAATGTTCCAATCTCGAAGATCTTAGGCAAAATAGCAGAGACTCTTACTCGAAGCCTCCCATGATGGACTCCTCAGTGCAACAGCTTCTCGATCAAGTCGCGCAAGCCTTCGATCGTCAGGACTATCGATCGGCCACCGTGTGCCTGAAGGAACTCTGGAAACTTCAGCCCGAAAACCCTCAAGTCCAGCTTTATCGCGGACGACTCTACGAAGCAGCGGGAAAATTGGAGCAGGCCAACAATACCTATAAGCAATTGCTCAAAGCCGTCCCCACCCCGAAAATCATGGCCCAAGCCCGTCAAGGCATCGATCGAGTAGAGAAGCTGACCCAAGAACAACGGCAGCAAGACATTGCCCGATCGGTTTCCGCCCCCGATCAAGATAAGCACGGACTCCTCATTCTCGAATCCATCGATCCCGATCGCCGCACCGCCGCCGCCCGATCGCTTTCCACCATCATGAACGTCGATGCCTACAGCGCCCGGATGCAAATCCCTAACCGAGGATGGCGAATTTATCGCCGGGGACCCATCGGCGAAATGGCCCTCTACGGTCAGCAGCTCCGATTGAACCAGATTCCTGCCTTCTGGGTCACGGAAGAAAGCCTCTCTCACCCTCGTTTAATCCACGTCCAGTCCGTCATGACTCCCAACCCAAAACCGATCGTGAGGGGCCTTTTAAATGGCGACGTGCAGGAACTCCAGTTTGACTGGTTGGAGGTGACAGCCTGTGTGCAGGGAAGTCTGCCCGTGTTCGATCGACTTTTGGACGTCGATACCTTGCGCCGGGAATATTCCAGCCGATCGAAAAAAGAAGGCGTCACGGACTATGCGGCCATGTTGGATCTTCATCTCACCGCCCAAAATATCATTCTGCGGTTTTGCGATCGCACCTACGACTTCCATCAGGGACACCCGTGGAATATTCCCGACCAACTCGAACAAACAGGCGTCCGATCGCAATGGAATTATGTGGTGAACTGGGTTAAATCGCATACTTTAAATTCCGTGTATTGGAACGATTTCGCCCCCTTTGCCGACACAGCAATCGAATTTCCGCAGTTGTTAAAAGCGATCGACCCAGGGTTCTATCTCTACGGCCAGGAAGGTAGTCGCTGGAATCCTGCGTTTCACCTTTATAGTTTGCTAGCGTTTGGGCGATCGAATTAATAGTTCAATCTCTGGCAATCTGACTCATGGCTTCCTTCAGCGCACTCACTCCGATTCCAGAAGTGGATCCTTGAGCGGTTAAAATCTGCTTCCACGATCGATTGTGAGGTTTGTCTCGAAACAGTTGCAGCATGTGTCTCGTAATGCTGTGAAGCTTGTTGCCGTTTGCGATATGTCGATCGACGTATTCAAACATTGCTTCCACCACTTCATGCCGCGATCGCACGGGTGAATCATCGCCATAAAATAACCGATCGGCCTCTGAAAACAAATACGGTGCATCATAAGCCGCGCGACCAATCATCACAGCATTAACGTGATCCAACTGCGCCAGTGATTGCTCTAGCGTTACAAATCCGCCATTAATCTCGATGAATAACTCAGGGAAATCTCGTTTCAATTGGTGTACATCGTCGTAACGCAAGGGCGGAATATCGCGGTTCTCTTTGGGACTCAAACCCTGTAACCAAGCTTTGCGCGCATGAACACTAAAACGATCGCACCCTGCACTCGCAACCGTTTTCACAAAATCCACCATCTCCTCATAGCTATCCCGATCGTCTACCCCAATTCGATGCTTCACGCTCACGGGAATCGTTGTTGCGGCTTTCATGGCACTAATACAATCAGCCACGCGATCGGGCGTAAACATCAAACACGCACCAAAGTTTCCGCTCTGCACCCGGCTACTCGGACAGCCGACGTTGAGATTAATCTCGTCGTAGCCGAGATCTTCTGCGAGTTTGGCACAGTGGGCTAGATCTGTCGGATCATCCCCGCCGACCTGAAGCGCGATCGGATGTTCGATTTCTGAAAAGCCCAGCAGCTTATCTACATCGCCATGTTTGATCGCCTGACTCGTCACCATTTCGCTGTACAGCAGCGTGTGGCGCGTGATTTGGCGCATGAAATAGCGATAATGTCGATCGGTACGATCCATCATGGGCGCGATGCTGAGCGGATAGTTAGGAAGCATTACGTCTTTTTGGATAGGTACTTTTCTAAAAATGGAGAAATCTCAGCAAAGACCAGTTTGGGATACTCCTCATGGAGGGACAGCGAACCCGGCGTTCTCACCACTTGAACCCCTGAAAAATTCGCGACAATCTCATCTTCTTTCCGAGATTTCGGCGGCATCTGTTCACCGATCACCATCAATACAGGCAACCGCAACGGTTGGAAATATTTCAGCCAATCTTCACTCGATCGCACCCCATCAAGTGCCCCCGTCACAAAAGCCGCCGACGCAAATCGTGCGCCCTTCGCTTGGGTGATTTTGCGCTTCGATCGAAGAACTTCGGGAGTAATATTCGCCGGATTGGCATAGACATGGCGCGTCATCATAAAATTCAAAAACGCATTGGTTGTGTTCAGCCAATATAGAAATTGCCCAATAATCGGGAGGTTAATCAACCCCTGTGTTGCACGATAACGCTTCTTCTTCCCGTCGCCCATCATGCTCGGTAACGGACCGCGCCACGTCGGAGCGAGTAAAACGACCCAGCTCCATGGGTTCGGTGCCTCCGCGACCAAATCCATGACATAGCCTGCGGCATGTCCTGCCGCCATCACCACGATCGGTTCGCTGAAGGTTTCTCGCACGAAGCTCCGCAGCAATCCCCGAAACACCTTAGGCTCATACTTGATGTTCGGTCGATCGCTTTCCCCAAAGCCGACCCAATCTAGGATGTAGACTTTGTGATTAACGGCTAATAACGTGCCCAGTTGACGCAGTTCATCTCGGCTAGAAATAGTGCTGAGTGCAGGGAGCAACAAAATTGGAGAGCCGTTACCTATAACTTCGTAGGCAATGGAAATAGCCTTTTTTTCCCAGCGCCAGTTATAGATTTGGGTCGAACTCTCAATAGCTAAACTCGTCGGCTCACCAGTGGATTCGGCGATCGGCTCATCCAAGGTAGCGTCGATCGATAGGGTGAGATCCAAATCTGGTTCTATCTCAACGAGCCTTTCGGTGGTTTCTTGATCTGCCATACCCTCAGCCTTCACATCACGTCTCAGCTAGTAGTTATAGCAGATGAGACGATCGGATTTCACGCGACAACCTCACTCTCCAACACACTCGCCTTTTGCTGCATCAACTTAAAGATATTGTAAAACCCATTGGCCCGAGAAGGCGTCAAGCTCACATCTAGCCCCGTGTCTTTAATAAAATCTGGAGCTAGCGAGACAATTTCTTGTGGGGTCAACCCATTCATCCCCTCTAGCAGCAATCCGACTAAGCCCTTCACTAGCACTGCATCGGCATCGCCCATAAAGGCCACGGTGCCATCGTCTAATGCCGCTGTGATAAACACTTGCGACACGCAGCCCATGACTTTATTTCGATCGATTTTGTCAGCATCCGGCATGGACTCGACTTTTTTGGCATAGTGGATGAGCTGCTCATACTTGCGTTTTGGGTCGGTGACGCGGGCAAAACGTTGGACTATTTTTTCGAGCGCGGGTGGAAGAACGGTGGATGCAGTCATAACAATTTTGACAGGAATTAGAGAATAAGGTGGGCTATGATTTATAAGAATGAATCTCATTATCACCTTCTAACGATGAAGCCATGATTTTGAGTGCATCTATTTATTGTGGAGAATAATCCGAATGGATTGTAAGACAGCTACTAAAGTTTACCTCGCAGGTAACCTCCTGAGCAAAATCCAAGAACTCTTTCCGGAAACTCGGGTGTTCTTGGAGGCTCAGGCGATCGCGTTTGTTGCCCATAAGCCGGACGAGTTTGATACGGCGGTGAAGGCAAAACGGGGAGCTTGGGCTTTGATTTTCGCTTGACGCACCGGGACGATCGCGATCGGTTGACTCAAGATTTGTCTGAGCTGTTGGGCGATGTGACGTCTCGGTTACTGTTGGAGAAGCATTTCTCAGGTGTCCTTGGTTGATGCGTTGATGCGCTTAACGCATCCTACGCTGGATTTTGGGTGAACTGTTTCCATGCGGTGGGCGGTGGGGTCAAAAATTCGTATGACCCTGCGGCCATTCCCTCTTTTGCGGTTAATACAATGTCAAATGAAACCGAAATCCGATCGCCTTCGATTTCATTGGGTGTGACGGCATGACGCTGCTTCGATGGAAACACAATCAGCCGTCCTTCGGTGGGCGCGTAGGAGGCTTGGTCTTGGTTGAAGGCGTTCCATTCGGTGAGGACTTCCGTGTTGTCGCTGCCCAGTCCCGGGCTCACCTCATTGCGCCGATCGTCGTCGAAAAACACCAGACACCCGGCTTCTTCAGATCCTGAATTGGGCACAGATACGTAATACACTGCGCTGACATGGGAGGTCGGGTGGCTGTGAGGACCCACTTCTTCGCCGTAGCGTGAAATAACAGGCCACGATCGCTGAATATACAGATTCAGTAGGTTCAAATCCAGACCCAATTCAGTCAGATACTGCCGGGTGTGCCTCTCGACTTGCGCTACGATCCAAGCAAAGCGATCGTCTTGGTGGATGCGCTCCACGCCATGAATGTCGCCCGTCCACGCCCGTGCTTCATAGTTGCGCTTCTCAAAACCATGTTCTTCAAGGTCTAGTACAGCCTTGAGTAGGGTCAGCTTGTGCTCAGAAGCGTCAGGGATGTCCGCATAGTAAATCGCCAGTGGAAACCAAGTGTCTAATGCCATAGTGCTTGTCAATCTAACGCTCGTAAGTCATCTGTTAATCTATCTCAAGTTACCGTCCAATCTCTTATCGTCTATCGGTTAGACGATCTCAAAGATCTACATAAGGTCGCAACCCAATCTGAGAAATCAGTGTTAAGCTGCGTAAGTCAAAAGTCTTTGTATTTGCCGAATTTTGCATGACTAAATCTGACACTGCACCACCATTGTCGAAGCAGGTTTTGGATGTCCAAACCGCCATTTTGAGTCGTCGATCGATTAAAGCCTTTAAGTCGGACCCGATCGATCCAGACACGTTGCGGCAGTTGATTGAATTGGTAGTGGCTGCGCCGAGTAGTTATAACCTACAAGATTGGCGAATTATTGTTATTCAGGATGAGGCAACAAAGGCCGAACTCGCAAAATCTGCCTATGGTCAGCAGCAAGTTCTCCAAGCTCCGGTGACGTTTGTTCTTGCAGCTGATCCCAATGCTTGGAAAGGCGATCTGACGCCCATTTATCAGGAAGGTGTTCAGCGCGGAGTTTGGACGCCTGAAATGGTGGAGTATTTTAAAATTGCAATTCCAAAGTTTCAGATGAGCTTGGGCGATCGGACCCGAGAATATTCATTAAAAAATGCAATGATCGCTGCAACGCATCTCGTTCTTGCGGCTGAAGGATTAGGGTTATCGACTTGCTTTATGAATGGTTGGATTGAAGCCGACGTGAAAAAAGTAATCGGTGCCGAAAATGAACCTGATCTAGCGATAGCAGTCGTTGTTCCAGTGGGGTATGAAGCTGAGTCTCGCGGAAACCCCGGACGGTTACCCTTCGCGTACAACGTATTTGTCGATCGCATCGGGAACTCATACCATGGCTAAGGGGAATCCAGGTGATCCTAAAAACACCCGCCTAAGCAAACACCAACGGCTTACCATCTTCTAGAATACGTGCGGGTTTAGCAAGGTTTAGGCGTAACTCCTTGGGCAGACAGAACAGCACCATGTGGGCCATTTCGTCATACATCCGAAGCTCGTCCGTCAAACCCCGCTCCAAAATCCGCTTAGTCACGGTGTCACTGGATAGATGTAATGGATCAACACCTTTGGTCGCCAGCAAAAAGCCCCAAGTGACCAAGAATGAGGGAATAAACGTGATGTAGCTGCGCACCACCGGGAACGCCGTTGCAAGGGTCTGACGAATCACTGCGTGCTCTTCCCAATGGGTCAACGTCAACCGACAGGCTTGGACGCCCATGACGCCTTCGTCGGTCAGTCGATCGTGACACAACGCATGAAACTCCTTGGTGTAGAGTCCTATGGCTGGACCCTCTGGAATGCCATCGGTGATGTCAAAAATAATCACATCAAACCGTTCTGTGCTTTGTTCGATGTACGCTCGGCCATCTTCATGGCGCAGTTCTACGCGATCGTCATCAAACGCCCCTTGATGCCACGAGGGCAGATGTTTTTTACAGAATTCAACGAGTTCACCATCAAGATCCACCATGACAACCCGCGTCACCATGGGATGCTTCAGCACCTCTCGCAGTGTCGCGCCCTCTCCGCCCCCCAAAATCAGGACAGACTGAGGATTTGGGTGGGCGATCATCGCGGGATGAACCAACGCCTCATGGTAGAGATACTCATCGTTTTCTGCCGACTGAATGGCCCCGTCCAAGACGAGAACGCCTCCGTAGGTTTCCGTTTCGACATACTGTAATTCTTGAAACGCAGTCTGCTGCGCCAAAATCTTGCCACTGCGCTTAAACATGTGGATTTCGTCAGGACTGCACTGATCCACGAGCCATGAGGTAAATTCCATTATCTCCCTCTAAGAGAACTACACGGTCAAACACACGATCGCGCCATGACGTCATAATCGAATGATTGCATTCATACACCAAGCCTTTGAGCATTAAGCTTTTAAACATTCAGCTTTTAAACATCAATGGGAGATATAGCTCAGGCCAAGGTGGCGCTAGAACTACATCTCCCACTGGTTGTACGTCGTTTCAATGAAAATGACTAGAGTTAAATTCGTCGATCGCACCCAAAAAAATATTCGCCAATTGAACTTGTGCAGGTCCCGAAAGGACTCATTCCCCAAGGAAACGATCGACCAAATCTTTTATCTCGCCATTGCGACTTCGCCGCGCGCTAACTGACTGTAAGCAGCAGGGACGGTTAATTGGGTCGGGTCGCATCGCTCATGCATCTGCTTTGACACCCAGCGAGGCTTCCAACGCTCTTGGAGAATCTCACCAAACGGCTCTACAAAAATAGTATCGCCGCACGTAAAGATGTCTAAGAAACACGCTTGTTGTTCAGGGTAAGTATGAATACTTGCGTGAGACTCGGAGAGAAGAAGTACAACAGACACCCCTGTCGGCGTGAACTGATGTTCCAAATGTGAGAGGATAGTTGCACCCACAGCATTAACTGCGTCTACTAAATCCTGACGAATCATCTCCATATTGTTCATGTCAGCTTCGCAGCCAGAGAAATTCAATAGGAGGTGTCTACCATAAAAGTCGTACTGTTCTACAGGACGGACATTTTGCTGGCACCCAGCAGAATCAACAGCAAGTTTCAATTGGCTACACCTGTTTGGTAATCTATAAGGTTTTCTAACGCACAGAGTACATAATATACGATAAAATCTAACTTTCCTGTGCAAATGCTAAAAATTTTTTATCTTTTACAATTTAAAATTTTTTGGGCTGTCTCAATGCCGGACAGGGCAGCTCCTTCAAGGAACCCTTGCCAAGCATAAAAAGAATGAGTATGCTCACCTGCAAAGAATAGATTTTCAACCGATTTGCCTTCGAGACCCGTGAATGCGGTGAACTGTCCCGGACGGTAACAGAGATACGCACCTTGGCTCCAAGGATTGGTGATCCACGGTTCAATATGCCCACAGATATGGCCCGATTGACCATAGCGCACTCTATTTTTTGCTCCAGGATAGATCTTGTCTAGATTGGTTAAAAACCGCTTAGCATCCTGCTGAAAATCATCAATCCTAAGACTAGACCCAAGCTGACCACTGGCGAGATTAACAAGCGTACTGTACTGGTCACTGGCGGAGGTAGGGTTGGATTCCCACGTCACTTGATGATAAGGCAAATCTGAGTGCGAGACACCATTGCTCCCCTGTTCCAGCCAAGGACGACCCGTGAAGCCCAGCATCATTTTGACCTGTGCGCCATTGTCGAGCTGGTCTATTGCCTTGCGCTTCCAGGCTGGAAGGTTAAGATTGGGGTCGAGTTCAACGTGACGAAGGGCGGGAAAGGGAACGGTGAGGACGACGGCATCAAAGGTTTTGACTATAGTGTGGCCTTCAAGATCGAAGGTAAGGGCAACCAAACCTGCACTGGTCCGGGCCACGCGAATTAGTGGGTGTTGGAGATGGATTTGATTGCTTAATCGATCGGCGAGACAGCGGGTGATTTGTTCGTTTCCGCCCGTGAGGTGGTAGCGTTCGTCGCTAAAGATTTCGAGGGGATTTTGCTGCCGCTGTTCTAGGTTCATCAGCAAAAAATGCAGACAGGTCTGATCCGCGAGTCCAAATCCAAACTCCCCTTGATAGCTGGCGTTGATATAGCCCTTGGCCAAGTCGCCCACATCATATTTTTCGAGATACTCGGCGAGGCTGATATTGTCGAGTGCGCGATCGGCTTCGGTATGATTCCAAGCAGTGGGTTCGGGGGAGAGACTTTTGAGGTCGGGTTCTATTTGCTGGAGAAAGTCCAAATATTCTTCAACCACGGCCTGCTCGCTGACCCGATCGCCCTTGAAGTGAAACGTCCAATCTCCGGATCCTGCCGTCAGATCTTCCACGAGTAGCCCAAACTCTTGGGCATAACGCAAAAGCTGATGGTGCTGACTATCAATCAGTTCTCCGCCGCGCTCAATGACCTGCCCTGGAAATAAGTCGGCATCGCCAAAGCTTCCTCCCATGGACCAGCAGCGACCTCCCGTGCGATCGCTAGCCTCAAAAATTTCTGCGCGCACGCCCTGTTTCTGAAGCTCGTACCCACAGGCCAATCCAGCAAATCCTGCGCCAACGATCCCGATCGAACCACCCCCAGCCGTAGAAGCCTCGCGTGCGTAAGTTTCGGGTTGGGGCGAGTAGGCGGGTGGTTTGAGACTTGAGCCTTGGGCTGAGCTTTGGGTTTGAGCCATAGCTTCCAGCCCTAGACTAACGCTGCACCGATGGCTATTGCAAAACTGCGCCACTTGACGAAGCTGGGACAGTCTACGTCCGGGTGCGGTGCGGGAAGTTGAGCGGCTCATAGGACGGATTAGTGGCTCGATCGCTCAAAAGCATAGACGATTTGCGTTTCTAATGGACTGGCCAAGGTGCCTTTTAGATCATCCATCGTTAGGTTTCGGCGATCGATCTGGACTTGTAATCCGCTTAGCGGATCCGTCCCGTTGGAGAGTAGAAAGGCAATTTGGTCTATGGTAACCCATAGGGCAAGCTGCTTCACGAGCTGTCCCATGGCTTCCGTATGAGGATAATTGCCGTCTAGGAACCAGCGCTCGGGAATGTTTTCTCCCTGCTCAGTTCCCAGGTTTACGATTAGTGACACCGGACCCAATAGCGCAGAGGCCACTGGACGCACTTCTTCCTCCATCATTAACCCGAACCCTCGCGCCAAAAACTTCAACTTTTCAAGCCGTTCGTAGCGCTCAGTTAGCGTTTTGGGTTCATCTTTCCAAGAGATGGCTAGGGTCATGAGGTAGTTGCCCATGAGCAAATGCCCCATCTTCTGAGCTTTAGTGGCGAGATAACTGGAGTTGTATTCGGTTGCTTCAATTAACAGTGGGACACGATCGACCATTTCTAGACCGTAGCCTTTGAGTCCGGCAATTTTTCGGGGGTTGTTAGTGATCAGGCGGATTTGTTTGACGCCGAGGTCGTTGAGGATTTGTGCGCCGATGCCGTAGTCTCGCAGATCGGCTGGGAAACCGAGGCGCTCATTAGCTTCGACAGTATCGAGACCGATGTCTTGCAAGGAGTAGGCCCGGAGTTTGTTTACCAGTCCAATGCCCCGCCCTTCTTGTCGCAGATACACAATCACGCCACTTCCCGCCTGTTCAATCATCTTCATGGAGGCCTGAAGCTGCATTTGGCAATCGCAACGCAGGGATCCTAACGCGTCTCCCGTAAGACACTCAGAATGGACGCGCACCATGACAGAATTGCCGCTGAACTGGTCTGGGTTTCCCTTGACGATCGCGACGTGCTCACTGCTATCGAGGGTGTTGCGGTAGCCGTAAATGTGGAAGTGCCCGTACTGGGAGGGGAGATTGGCGACAGTTTCGCGTTGGATAAAGCGTTCATGGCGCAGGCGATAGCTAATGAGATCCGCGATGCTGATGATCTTGATGTTGTGCTTTTTGGCGTAGCTCACCAGATCGGGGAGGCGAGACATTGAGCCATCTGCGTTCTGAATTTCGCAGATAACTCCGGCTGGGTATAGCCCAGCCAATCGCGATAGATCCACCGCCGCTTCAGTATGACCTGCCCGCTTGAGGACGCCGCCGTCTCGGGCACGCAGCGGGAAGATGTGTCCCGGACGGCGCAGGTCACTGGACCGGGTCTTGGGGTCGAGGGTGATTTGAATCGTGCGGGCGCGATCTTCGGCGGAGATTCCGGTGGTGACGCCGACGCTGGGAGAGGCATCGATACTGACCGTAAATGCGGTTTGGTTAGTGTCCGTATTTTCACGCACCATTAGCGGTAAGTCCAACTCGTCTAGCCGATCGCCCGTCATTGCTAGACAGATCAAGCCTCGGGCATCGACCGCCATGAAATTAATCATGTCAGGCGTTGCAAACTGAGCGGCACAGATCAAATCCCCTTCATTTTCGCGATTTTCATCATCGACCACGACGATCGCTTTACCCATCTTTAGGTCTGCCAGAGCGGATTCTATGGTGTCTAACACAAAAGTAGAGGTGAAGCTCGGTTGAGGTAGTCGAATAGAGAAATTCAAAATAAGGTACCAAAGATAAGATTGTTGAAGCTGTTAATCCCCAATTCTATACGGGGAAACGTCTAGTCGGTGTCTATGCCTATATGAATACAACAATGAATTGAAGAGGTCTTCTAGGTCAAGTAACAATAAGGACTTTCCTCGTATTTTTGTGGAAAGACATTTAATGGCGATAAAAACCTCGTATCCGAGTTAATTGCGTCCATAGACCCCTGATTCTAAAGGATTTCTCCACAAAAGACATCCATTCTCTGGGAAAATATCCGTAGATGTACGTGAGTAGAGGGGTTTGACCCCCTGTGCCTAATATAAGGTTCACCCGTTCAGCAAAAGTTCAGCGTGATCGCTAGGTTCAGTATGATCGTGGGCGCAGGTCTTCGGCGACGGTTTTGAGGCGTTGGAGCTGATCCGTCATGTCTCGGGCGGTCAATCGTTTGGCAAAGGTATTGAAGCCGAAGCGAATCAGTGGATTGGGAATATCGAAACTAAAGCTATTGGTAAGACGGGTTCCAGTGTTGATTTTGTGGCATTCCCACCGATCGATGCCTCGAAAAAAGCCGTCAAACTCCCAGACCACGAGTCCAGGAGCACGATCGATCACCCGGTTTTCTAGCACTAACGTGGCGATCGGCACCTTCACAACAAACAGACTCCGACTGCCGACGTCTGTACTCCAAGGGCCTACGGGCGTGCAGACCAGCATGGGGTTCAGCCAGCGCTGCATCAGGTCAAGCTCTGTGAAGGTCTGCTCGACCTGCTCTGGAGTAGCGGCAATGTCGATCGATTGGGTGAAGGTTTGGGTTGGGATAGCCATAGGTGCGTGGAAGTCGTGAAGGTCAGAATTGTGTCAAGTGGGAACTTACGTAAATTAGGTGTGGTTAGAAGCTTTCCTAAAGAATGATTTACCGCTAACCTAATAGGAATTCAGATTTGATAATCTTCAAGACCAGAAGAATTACTCTGAAAACCGGGTGTTCTTAGTATTTTACTCTGAACAAACCGATCGTCGATTAGCGAGAAATCTAGAACTTTAGATGTTTTTAGTAGCTTTAAGTACACTCTTTTCCTTAGAGCTTATTTTAAGGCTTGATTGAGTTCTTCCCTAGAACTTGCTCTAGAGATGATTTAACGGTCTAGGTCCACATTCTCAATCTCCATTTCTCTCAATAGTTTCATTTTAAGCCCCGGTAAACTGTCGTTGATATCTGTTAAGTGAGTTAAGTGAACTTTATGAATAGTCTTGTACATAGTCTTCCCTTAGGGCAGATAGAGGGACTTAATATGTCCAGCCAAGATCTTGGGGCTATTGTTGCGCGCTTGGCGGGTGCCACTGCCGTCCTTTTTCTGGGTGCCTTAATCGCATGGTTTGTTGCAGGCGTGGTTCGAAATCTCCTAAAACAGACCGATCTCGACAATCGTATTGCCTCTGCGGTAACGGGATCGTCGTCATCAAATCTAGACATTGAGTCGATCATGGGGTCTGTTGTCTTCTGGATCGTGATGCTGGTGGCACTGGTAGCCGCCTTAGATGTGCTCAAGTTAAATGCAGTGTCTGCGCCGCTGAACGCGTTCCTTGGAACTATTCTTGAGTTTTTGCCGAAGTTCGGTGCGGCGTTGGCCATCAGCGGATTGGCGTGGGTCGTGGCGACGGTGCTGAAGGGGCTGGTTATTCAGTCGGCGCGATCGTTTGATCTCGACAGCAAGGTCACGAGTGCATCGGCGGATAGCCCGATTGTCCTGAGTGAGACCTTAGGCAATGCCATTTATTGGTTTGTCTTTCTGTTCTTCCTGCCGTTTATCCTCGGTACCTTAGGACTCCAAAGCTCTTTGGGACCCGTTAATGAGTTGCTGAATCAAATCTTGTCGGCCCTGCCCAAGATCTTAAAAGCGGTGCTGATCGGTGCTGCGGGCTGGTTTGTTGCCAATATCGTACGCGGAATTGTGTCTAACTTAGCGGCTGCGACGGGTGTGGACTCGGTGGGTCAGCGCGTGGGTCTGAGTCGTGCTTCGACGGGACAATCGTTGTCGTCGCTGTTGGGTTTGTTAACCTATGTATTGGTGCTGATTCCGACCGTGACGGCGGCGTTAGGTGCATTGGAAATTCCGGCGATCGCTGATCCCGCGACCCGGATGCTGTCTCAGGTGATGAACACCATTCCGTTAATCTTGACGGCGGGTGCAATCCTCACGATTTCCTTTTTTGTTGGGAAGTTCTTGGCTGATTTGGCCACGAGTTTGCTGAGGGGCTTTGGGTTTGACAATGTGGTGTCGAGCTTAGGTCTTCAAGAGACGACCAGTGCAGAAAGTGGCAATACGCCGTCTGATATTGCCGGGTTTGTGGTTCTTGGGGGCACGATGTTGTTTGCGGCCATTGCTGCAATAGATGTGCTCAACCTCCCTGCTTTAAAAACCGTCTTTACTGCGTTACTAGCGATTTCGGGCCAGGTTCTTGTCGGAGCCTTGATCTTTGCAGTGGGTCTGTACTTGTCTAACTTCGCCGCAGGATTTATCCAGAGATCTGGAATGCCTCAAGCCAACACCTTAGCAACCGTTGCTCGAGTTGTCATTTTGGCCTTCACGGGTGCGATGGCCTTGGAACGCGCGGGCGTCTCGACCAATATTGTAAACTTAGCCTTTGGTTTGTTGCTAGGCGCAGTTGCGGTTGCGATTGCGATCGCCTTTGGTCTCGGTGGCCGGGATGTGGCCACCGAAACGCTTCGTGATTGGGTCAAACCATTTAAGAAGTAAATCAATGCCCCCAGTTTTGGAGGCATTGTTAAGGATATAAGTCAGATGGGTTTTGAGTTCAGGATTTGAATTCAAAACCCATTTTTGCGGAGACCTCTAGCAGTGGGCTGTTGGGTTTGAACTGGGATTTAAGTTGAGCGTAGGGGATCAGGTAGTCGCTTTGAGGTTCGGCGGCGAGGATGACGTGAGGGAAGCCGAAACGATAGTGAAAGATGATGCCTTTGGGAGTAAGGGTAAAGTCGTTGAGGTTTTTGATGCGAAACCGATGGGCGCGGAAGATAGCTCGATCGATGTCTTTCGCGTTTTCATCCTTATCCAGTTCAGAGACTTTGGTCTGAATCGCTTGCTGAAGCTGCCGATCGACCATAAGTGCAATAGCCCCCAGTGACTCTGTTTTAAATAAATCGTGGGGACGCAGAATAGCTCCGGTGCGAAGATTGACCGATCGGGACCGAACAAACTCACTGGGGTAAGCGCCCACGCCGTAACCGATATAAGTCAGCGACAGCAAGCCTCGATCGTTGAAATCGACCTTGTAGTCTAGGTTTTCCATCCAGTGGTTTTCCTGGTACTCCGCCTCCATTTCTTCAAGTGATTTTCCAAAGGCACTTTTAAGGTCGATCGATGTTTGAATCTTAGATTGCATTTCAGGATTCTCGACTCCCGTGACAATGGGATAGCGCAAATTGGCCTCGCGCCGATCGGCTCGGCTTGTACTTTTAGGGTCGCTGTCCGGTCTACGCCAAGTGAAGGTCGCGGTTTTGGGGATTAAGGTAACGTTGTTGAGGGTAATGATGTTGAGTGGGCTAGTCGATTTCTCAGCAATTGGACTGGCAATTGGACTGGCAATGGCGCTAGGTTCGGGTTTTGGCTCGGCTTTGGTGGTGCTACAACCCATGAGAGCCAACAGGACGATCGGGAGCAGACGGGTGGGGAATTTAGTCGGGAATTTCATGGTGCGATCGTCCTCAAATATCGAAAATAGGTCAAAGCCAACAGGTCATTGCAACAATAGCTCTAAATTCCCAAATTCCCAAATTCCCGAAATGTTGAGGTGTGGAGGACTCCCCTAAATCAATATAGGTTTCTACACCAGATTTTTCTATAGAAGTCTGGGATTATAAAAATATCGAAAACACTTATCAGGCCATACCCCATGAACTTCACTCAAGTCCTTTACGACCAATATCGCAAACTCATCCGCGACTCTAAATATCGCTGGGTTATTATCATTGGCTCAGCGCTGTATCTCGTAACACCCTTTAATTTAGCAACGGACCTTGTTCCGATCATCGGCTGGATCGATGATGGCATCATATTGACCTTACTGTTGACCGAAGTGTCTGCCATTCTGATGGAAAAGGTGAAGGCAAAACGAGACGGTTCTTCGGACGGTGTTGCGGGAGACAGCACGGGTAAAACGGTCACCGTAGATTCTGTCCAAGTGAAATAGATGGCTCGTTTGTTAAGATCGACGACTAGAGGGCTGAAAAGTCTTTTCGTCGATCGCAATCCCCTAATGCCTACCCCTTTGGCTCGTATTGAAGCGCCCTGCCTCGGACTGAAGCATTGACTTGACCATTTTCAAAAGCCACCTGACCACCCACGATCGTCACCTGCGCCCAACCCGTCAGATCCCAGCCTTCAAAGGGACTCCAGCCACACTTAGACAACACATCCTCCCGCCGAACGGGTTTAAAATTTTCCCAATCCACTAACACCAAATCCGCATCATAGCCCTCCTGAATCAATCCTTTATTAGGGATGTCATAGGCTTTAGCCACGGCGGTAGACATCCAATTGACGACCTGAGGGACCGTGCAGCGACCCTTCTTTGCCTCAGTGAGCATCAGCGCCATAGACGTCTCGACTCCCGGTATCCCGGATGGAGAATTGGGATAGCCTTTCGCTTTTTCCGCTAGGGTGTGAGGTGCGTGATCAGTGGCAATAAAATCGATCGCCCCACTCAAGAGCGCGTCCCACAGTAATTCGTTATCGCGCTTCGATCGAATCGGTGGATTCATCTGGAGCAGGGTGCCAAGCCTTGCATAATCGTCGGTGTTCAGCAACAAGTGTTGAGGTGTCACCTCAGCCGTTACCCAAGCGGGCTTCTCCGATTGCAGCAATATCGACTCTTCCCCGGTCGAAAGATGCAAAATATGGAGCCGCCTTTTGTACTTCGTCGAAAGCGCGATTGCCACTTGGGTTGCATTAAGTGCAGCTTGATTGTCCTGAATCACGGAGTGCATGGCCGGATCCGTCGCCCCTGCAAACTCGACTTTACGTTGGTTGATTCGGGCTTGGTCTTCCGCATGAACGGCGATCAATCTTGTACCCGTCGCAAAAATCGGGTCGAGGGCCGTTTCGTCATCAATTAGGAGTGCGCCGTGCTGCGACCCCATGAAGATTTTGATGCCACAGGCCGGGGTTGCGGTATTGAGATCGGGCAGATTTTCTGCGGTTGCGCCGATGAAAAAGCCGTAGTTGACCACACATTTTTCAGAGGCACGCTGGAGTTTGTCATCAAGGGCGGCTTGGGTTATGGTCAGTGGGTTGGTGTTGGGCATCTCCAGAAAGGACGTAATTCCACCGCGCGCACAGGCATGACTCGCCGATCGCAGATCTTCTTTATATTCTAGCCCCGGTTCCCGAAAATGCACCTGTGGGTCGATCATTCCCGGCAACAGCAGCAGCCCGTGGCATCGACCGATCGCGTGCCCTCTGGCACCGGACCCACTTGGGAACCCACCTGATGAATTATCCCCGCCTTCACCCAAACCTCACCCCGCAAAAACTCACCATTAGGCTGCAAAATCTGAGCATTCTAAATCAGGAGCGATCACCCATCTGGCTGGGATTCAGGTTGGGATTCTGTTGGGGAAATGGGGGGATTTAACATGGTCATCGACTCCGAGTGTGAGGTAGGTCTGCGGGTTTCTGGCCCGATCGCTTTGAATTATAAGTCTGTGAGAGTTGAATTTTTCGGAAGAAACGGATCAATCCTGTGTATAACAATAAGAGACGTCTGGAATCTGAATGAGTTCTCATTGATATCCATCTCGCCTTCCCCCGTTTTGGAGACCTAGCCCTGAGCTTATGAGAAATGATGCCCATGACAATCCCTGGCTCGAAGGGCTGAAAACCATTGGACTCAGTGCAATTTTGGCCGTTGGAATCCGACATTTTGTGGCGGAGGCTCGCTATATTCCCTCTGAATCGATGCTTCCCACCTTGAAAGTAAACGATCGGCTAATCATTGATAAAGTCAGCTACAACTTCAATCAGCCTCAGCGCGGCGATATTGTGGTGTTCAATCCTACTGACACGCTGAAGGAACAAAAATTCACTGACGCCTTCATTAAACGAGTCATTGGTTTACCGGGCGATCATGTGATGGTGAAATCGGGAAAAGTTCTGATTAATGACAAACCGTTAACAGAGACCTACATCAACGAAATCCCGGCCTACGAGTACGATACCGTTACCGTCCCGCCCAACAGCTACTTTGTACTGGGTGACAATCGCAACAATAGCTACGACAGCCACTACTGGGGCGTCGTCCCGAAGGACCGAATCATTGGACGGGCAGTCATTCGGTTTTGGCCCTTCGATCGTCTAGGGTCCATCAAGCCCGACCCACCTTATTCCCCCTAGCCTTCCAAGCTTGCCAACGCCGCTTCATACTGCGCATCCCCCATCTGCCCGACCTGCTGCGGAGACAGTTCTCCGGGACTCACAACTTGATTCGGCGTAATTCCGAGCTTGTTAATGTCGTTATGATTGGGGGTTTCATAGTGGGCCACCGTCACGGCCAAACCCGATCCATCGGACAGATTAAACAGGGATTGGATCAGCCCTTTACCAAAGGTTTTCTCGCCAATGAGGGTTGCTCGGCCATTGTCTTGAAGTGCTCCAGCCAAAATTTCGCTGGCACTGGCTGTTCCGGCGTTGACTAACACCACCAGCGGATCACGGGTCAAGGCGCTTTCCGTTGCTTCGTAGGCCCCGAGCGCACCTTGACGGTTGACGGTGTAGACGATCGTGCCGTCATTAATCCAGAGTTTTGCAATGTCGATTCCGGCTTGCAAGAGACCGCCTGGGTTATTTCTTAGATCAAGAATATACGCATCTGCCTTTTGGTCCTCTAACTTGGCGATCGCACTAGAGACCTCGTTAACGGCATTGGCGTTGAACTGGGTTAGCCGAATGTAGCCCACTCGGTGATGCTCGGTAGTGCGCAGATCTGCTGTGACGGGGTTGAGTTCGATGCGATCGCGGATTAAGTCGTAGTCTTTTTTTGGGTCATCTTGGTGAATCACCGTTAAGACTACTAGGCTACCGAGTTTGCCACGCATCCGAGCAGCCGCTTCGTCTAAGCTAAATCCCGTGGTCGGTTGGCCGTCGATTTCCAGGATTTGGTCGCCGGGATAGATGCCTGCTTTTTCGGCAGGGGAACCTGCGATAGGTGAAATCACTTTTAACGTGTTGGTCTCGGCTTCAAGCGCAATCTGCAAGCCCACGCCCGTGAGTTCACCGGAGGTGCTGGTCTGAAGGCTGCGGTACTGTTCCGGCTGCATCACCCGCGTAAATGGATCGCCTAACAGCGCCAGCATATCTCGGATAAGCTGATAGGTCGCGTCCCGGTTGGGCATCGTTTTCTTAAGATATTTTTCCCGAATGGCCCACCAGTTAGTGTGGTTAAAGCTGGCGTCTACATAGGCTCGATCGATGATTCGCCACACTTCGTTCAGGAGGCGCTGGTCTTCGGTGAACGCCTGGGCAGGCGCAGTACTCATGGTCCACACTAGCATCAGCATCAGGGCAAACGTCGTTAGGTTGAAAACTGTGCGACGCAGCGCTTGATGTAAAGTGTGACGCAAAATCGATCGAGACGGCATGGTTATAGATCCTTAAATTTAAGTCTTTAGATTGAGTCTTAAAGTTAAGACTCAGAATGCTTCATCGTTGGCTTGGAGGTAGTTTAGATAGTACCCCGCTGCCTGGATTCCGAGAAGCCATTGATAGAAAGCTTTAGTAGAGCATCGATCGGGCCTGTTCAAAGTGGACTGGCTAGATGTTATGAGAAGGACTGCTTAAACTTTACATTTTGTTACAATAGGAGACGAAAGGCAGGAATGTCTGTGTATTCTGCCCTATACTTTCAAAGACTTTCTAAACCCCTGAAGAACCCACTGCTCAACGCCTCAGATCGGTTTAAATGGAGTTTAAAATGTGTTACATTTTTGATGAGTAGGACTTATTCTTAGGGACCCTTTCTGACTTATGGCTAACGTTTATGACTGGTTCGAGGAGCGCTTAGAGCTTGAAGCGATCGCCGAAGATATCTCCAGCAAGTACGTGCCGCCCCATGTCAATATCTTTTATTGCCTAGGTGGAATTACACTGACTTGCTTCTTAATCCAGTTTGCGACTGGGTTTGCGATGACGTTTTATTACAAGCCCACCGTGGCTGAGGCATTCACCTCGGTCCAGTTCCTCATGAATGAGGTGAACTTTGGTTGGCTGATTCGATCGGTTCATCGCTGGTCCGCCAGTATGATGGTGCTGATGATGATTTTGCACGTCTTCCGCGTGTACTTGACCGGTGGCTTTAAGAAGCCTCGCGAGCTGACCTGGTTGAGCGGCGTCGTTATGGCCGTGTTGACCGTATCCTTCGGCGTAACGGGTTACTCGTTGCCTTGGGACCAAGTTGGCTACTGGGCTGTAAAAATTGTGTCTGGCGTACCGGAAGCAATCCCTGTCGTGGGCGGATTGATTGCAGACTTGCTTCGTGGAGGAGCGAGTGTAGGCCAATCAACGTTGACTCGCTACTACAGCGCACACACATTCGTTTTGCCTTGGCTAATCGCTGTGTTCATGCTGTTCCACTTTCTGATGATTCGGAAGCAAGGTATTTCCGGTCCTCTGTAACGCCTCATTTATTCTCAGGAATCCAGTAGGAGAGTCTTTATGACAACATTGAAAAAGCCGGACATGACCGATCCGATCGTTCGTGAGAAGCTTGCGAAAGGCATGGGTCACAACTACTATGGCGAACCTGCTTGGCCGAATGACTTATTGTATATGTTCCCCGTGGTCATCATGGGTTCATTTGCACTGATCGTTGGATTGGCAGTGCTTGATCCTGCTCTCATCGGCGAGCCTGCAAACCCCTTTGCAACGCCGTTGGAAATCTTGCCTGAGTGGTACCTGTACCCGGTGTTCAACATTCTGCGCTTGGTGCCGAACAAGCTCTTAGGTGTTGTGTTGATGACCGCAGTGCCTTTGGGTCTGTTCACTGTGCCTTTCTTAGAAAGCGTGAACAAGTTCCAAAACCCGTTCCGTCGTCCTTTGGCGATGACCGTTTTCTTGTTTGGCACGGCTTTTGCGCTGTACCTCGGTGTGGGTGCAACGTTCCCGGTTGACAAGGCGTTGACCTTGGGTCTGTTCTAAATTTTAGATAATTTAGTTCGGCTAGGTTTCGATCGAAGAGAGCGTCTAGGTTTTGGCTTGGGCGCTCTTTTTGCGTAGTTTTTTACTCTGATCTGAGCTTAGAGCGAAGACCCGTTAGCCTTTATACTAGTGAAGCTGGTAATAAAAATTTGGATTGGCAATTGCTGTGGGCATCGATCTTCGTAGCTATGTTTTTATCGATCGGCTCCAGCGGCAGCACGCGGCATACTTAGGCTCTGAGGCTCAGGGGTTTTTGCCACTACCGGGAGATTGTTCGCTATGGATTGAAATCTCACCGGGCGTTGAGATTAATCAAATGATGGACATTGCGCTGAAGTCGGCGCAGGTGAGTCCTGGATTCCAAATCATTGAGCGACTCTACGGCTTGATGGAAATTCATGCGAGTAATCAAGGCGATGTTCATGCAGCGGGAAAGGCGATTTTGAACTATCTAGGGGTGCGGCAAGCGGATTGCCTAAAGCCTCGGGTGATTTCCAGCCGGATTATTCGGAATATTACGCCGCATCATACGCAGTTGGTCAATCGCACGCGACGCGGAAATATGATTATTGCAGGGCAGACGCTGTACGTTTTGGAAGTTGAACCTGCCGCTTATTCAGCTTTGGCCGCGAATGAGGCGGAGAAATCGGCGTTGATTAATATCTTGCAGATTTCGGCGGTGGGGAGTTTTGGGCGACTGTATCTGGGGGGAGAGGAGCGCGATATCATTGCGGCGGAACAGGGGCTTTTGGCGGCGCTGGAGCGAGTGCCTGGGCGACCGTTTCCAGAGGATATGAAGCGGGAGTAAGAATTAGTAAAGATGCGTTGCTTCACGTAACGCATCCTACGTTGGATGGGGATGGGATTTATGGTCCCATTAGAATAACGTTGTCGATGACGTGGATGATGCCGTTGGTGGCTTCGATGTCGGTTGCGATCGCATTAGCATTCTTGACCTCATTTTTTTTGAAATTTAACCGGATAGTGGTGCCTTCTAATGACACCACTTCAGACAATTCGTCGAGATCCGCTTTGGTATAACGCCCAGCGACAACGTGGTACTTGAGAATCCGACCAAGTTGAGGCGGGTTTTGGACGAGGGTTGTGATGGTGCCGGGAGGAAGTTTTGCAAAGGCCGCATCGGTGGGAGCAAAGACGGTGAAGGGTCCGGGGGATTGGAGTGCTTCGACCAGTCCCGCTGCGGTAACAGCGGCGACTAGTGTGCTGAAATTTTCGTTCCCAACTGCGATTTCTACGATGTTTGGCATGACGTGTTTGGCAGGATGTACTTGATGGCGCGGATAGGGATAAGACTACCGATAGTCTTGGCGTTGGATATCTCGAATGCGAGCTTCAGGACGCAAGAAACGATCGATTTGGGCTTCAAAGAACTGACGGTTCGCCATCAAATGTTCAGGGTCTTCATCATCTAATGGATACAGTAAGGCGGCCCGCAATGCCTGAATCACGGCTGATGTGACACAGTACATCGAGCGTTGAAAACTAATGCCCAACTGAATCAGCATGTCATCCTCGCCCCGGCAATGGATTTTATAGTCTTCTATTAGATAGTCGGGCAAGAAATGCAGCATATCCTGTGAGAGGAATGTCGGTGGAATTCCAGCGGTTCCGACCGGGAAGATATCGGCGTACAGAACCCCATAGTGAAACTGATCCTGCTGATCAGGGACTTGCCCAGCCTGCGCATTGTAAGATTTTACCCCTCGAAACGGCGTGGTCCGATAAAAGACGGCTTCGACATAGGGCAATGCTGCTTCATAAAGCCAAGTGAATCCTTTGGACTTCGGAATGATTTCAAAACATTCACCCTTGATGTAAACGTGATGATAGATAGGCCGACCTGAAATTGCGAAAATGCCATTCACCAAGAAATCCATCGCTTCCGGTACGCTAGAAATCTTCCCTTCATCATATAAGTCCGACATTTCAAAAAACACCGGAGCCATCACTTCCCAGAACAAACCTAAATTTGAATAGTAGGACATCTGACGACATTGTTCATAGAACATATCGGGAAAGAGTTTGTATAATCCCTGCATGACCGGATTGCCTTTGAAATAGGCCCGAATCGCCCGATCGCAGTTCTGCTTGTACTCATCGGTGTCCAGAAATCCATCGAATTGGTTCCACGGTTTATACATGTCTCGATGCCACAACATCGATCGCATACATTCTTCCGCAAACTCCATATTGATTCGATCGTGCCAAAAGTGATGCAACACGTTGGGAAGCTTCTTCTTCAGCTCACCTTTAGCCATGAATTCGCGGAGTTCGGGGTGAGCGTCGCCGCATCCTCGCCAAATCCGCAGGTCTGCATCGTCGCCGGAGTAGTGATTATGTCGATCGAGGTATTCGTCAGAGATTAAGTACTTGTTCCAGGGCAACGGATTCAAGAAAACTTGCTCAGCAATGTACAACAAATCTCGCCAATAAAAATCCATGGGCACCGCATAGGCTTTGTAAAGACCAATGATTTGCATTAGGTTCTCTGGCGTATCCGGCAACATCGCTTTGCCTGCTTCCAAGGCATGAATAATGTCCGCGAGTTCATGAGTCGAAGGGGGTAATTTTGTCGTCGTCACCGATCTTGTTGCCGTCACCATGATTTGAACCATCCGTTTAAAAAGATTAAGAACGTTTGTAGGGGGCAATGTTATGGCCCGCCATTAGGATGTAGTCTCATACGAGACGATCCTTACAAAGGAAGCACTATGGCAAGAAAGCGATCGCATTGGATGTCACGGAAATCCATTGGGTGAGCCACATCGGTTGGACGCCGAGGGCGATGATAACGACTGTCAGGACTAACGCTGGAATGTATTCCAAACGGGTCACTCGGGGATAGTAAGCGCTATCGCTGTCTAACCGACCAAAACAGGTTTGGTTTAGCAAGATGACAAAGTACACGGCGGTCAGCCCTGTCCCAACGATCGTCACAAGGGTCTGAAGTGGGAACACCGAATAGCTTCCTTGGAAAATCATAAACTCCGATATAAATCCAACCATTCCTGGAATTCCCGCACTTGCCATCGCCGCCAAAATCAATAGCGCCGCAGTAAGAGGCAATCCTCGAATGGGATTTAGCAACCCATTCAACAATTCTAACTCGCGTGTCCCCACTTTGGATTCAATGATACCAACAAGATAGAACAGCAGTGCTAGTATCAACCCATGGGCGACCATTTGAGAAATCACACCAACCATGCTTAACGGCGTCAGCGCGGCAGTACCTAAGATAATGTAGCCCATGTGGGCAATAGAACTGTAGGCAACCATCCGTTTGATGTCGTGCTGAGCGATCGCGCAGAAACTTCCATAAATAACCGTTATCGCAGCTATTGTTGCCATCACTGGAGCCACAGAGACCCAGGTTTCAGGAAACAATCCCACGGCAAACCGAATGATTCCATAAGTTCCCAGCTTTGACAAAATCCCACCTAACATAATCGACACTGGCGCAGAAGACTCAACGTAAGCATCAGGCAACCAGGAATGCAACGGTACGAGCGGCGTCTTGATGCCGAACCCAACAAGTAGTAAGGTCAGTAATATAAGCTGAGTCGATCGCGGTAAATCAGTAGTGTTGATCGCACTGTATTCAAAACTCGTGGCTCCAGTCAACCCGCTCATGGTTAGGAACCCCGCTAGGATTAGAATCCCTGAAATGGCGGTATAAATTAAAAATTTAGTCGCGGCATAAGCCCGTTTTTCGCTACCCCAAATGACAATCAGTAGGTAAAAAGGAATCAATTCGACTTCGTAAAATAAGAAGAACAGGATTAAATTCTGGGCTAAAAATGCACCCACGACGCCAGAGTTTACAAGCAACAACATGGCATAAAATAACCGCGATCGCTTGAGTTCTTCCCCAGGTTTCAACCCGACTTCGCTATTAAACGCTAATAGCAGGGTTAAGAAATTGGTCAATGCAATGAGTGGAAGCGACAATCCGTCCACAGCCAAACTGTAGTTGAGTCCGAGGTCCGGGAGCCACGGCATAAACTCCTGCATCTGCAACCCGCCCTGCATTAGGTCGAACCGAGTGGCGAGTAGAATGGTTAGACCAAAACTCACTGCGGAAAAAACGATCGCACCCAGACGAGTTCTTTGAGTGGATAAAGGCCCAGGGAAAAATCCAACGACGATCGATCCAATGAGCGGAATTAAGATTAATGCACTTAAAATCATGAGTCTCTCCGTTAGCCCGCATTAAGAAATGGATAACACAACCAGCCGACAATCCCGATAATGCCAATCACCATGGTCATCATGTAGAACTGCGATTGTCCTGAGGTGCTGTAACGTAAACTCTGACCGCTAAACAATGTTGCTAAACCAAAGCTATTGGCTAGGCCATCAATGAAGAATCGATCGAAGCTATTCAACACGGTGGACGTAAATGCAACTAGTCCAATAATTGTATTTCGGTAAAGCTGTGGCGTATAGAAATCGTAGGCAAAGAGATCTTGAACCTTGGATGAAGGCAGTTTAATGGGCTTAGCCACCAACGGACTCAGGTATGCCACAGCCGCCAAACCCAGTCCTGAAAGCGTGGACCAAGTTAGGATAATCGCGTTTTCAAGACTAAACTCTGACCCCGTTGGCAAGAGTTGTGTTGCACCCATAATCAATGGCAAATGCAATACAAATCCCATCACAGTTACCATCGGTAAAATCATCCAGTAATGCACTTCAGGCGATCGTTCGGTAAACGAATTCGTTGACCCTAGAAACACTTGACAGAACACGCGGGAAAATCCGAACGCCAACAAGAAATTGACCAGTATCACAACAACTGAAATAACCGGATGCTCAACCCGCAGCCCCTCAAGAAGCTGCAAAAATGCCCAAAATCCGCCAAAGGGTGGCATTGCAACAACGCCCAGTCCGCCTATAGCCAAGCTGAACGCCGAAATCGGACGTCGCCTAAATAATCCGCCTAGTTGGGTAATATCCTGCGTCACACTATTCCACACCACCGCACTGCTGCTCATCACCATCAGCGCCATCCCTAATGCGTGCGACAAGCTCAACAACAGCGCCGCCTGAATGTTTCCGGTCCCCACAGCAATAAAGACGCAGCCCATCACCACGCTCGTCGGGTAAGACAATGTGCGTTTGATATCAATCTGCGCGATTGCAATTAACGACCCACCCACTGCCGTAATCACACCAACTCCAATCGCTACATTCAATACCGTTTGCGATAGCGCCAGAACTGGGTACAGCTTAACCAGCACCCATGCGCCGACCTGTACAACCAAGGAGTTCCGCAAAATAGTTCCCGGCACTGGACCCTCCATAGCCTCGTCTAGCCACAGATGCAGTGGAAACTGCGCACATTTCCCCATGGGTCCAGCTAGCAACGCTAACCCAAGTAGCGTCATTGCTTTGGGATCAACTTGAGCTGAAGACGCCCACACCGCTAATTCTGAATAGTTCCACGTTCCGGCGATCGGCCACAAGGCCACAACGCCCATAAGCAGAAACAAATCTCCCACTCGCTTGGTCAAAAAGGCATCTCGCGCCCCCGTCACTACCAGCGGCTGGTTGAACCACAGACCTAGCAGTAGATAAGTCCCTAGTGTCAAAAGTTCTAGGGCCATGTAACCAAAAAACAGTGAATCATTCAAGACCAGGAAATTCATTCCGGCCTCAAAAAATGCTAACAGCGAGAAAAATCGCGCCCAGCCCCAATCCAGCTCCAAATAACCGATCGCGAATATTTGGGCCAAGAAATTGATTCCGGTAATCACCGTGCAAGCCGCTAGCGCTGTCGTATCGATATGAAACGGGATAGCCAGATTTAGGTTTGCTACTTGTAACCAAGGCACGCTGAAATCATAGGCAGGATTGTCCCACCCAATAGACAACGCGATCGAGGCATGAACAAAGGCAAACAGCGATAGAATGGCATTAATGTATCCCGCAGGACGTGGACCGGTGCGGCGAGTCAGTCCAGGAAACCAAATTACCGATAACGCCGCACCCACCAGGGTGTAGATCGGTAATAACCAAATTGACTGAATGAGAGAATGCGGCATTGCTGTTTCCCACGCGATAGCTGGCTGTTATTGAGTTTAGTCTATGATTATCGATTATAGAATCGCTCTTAGTCAATATATCCGTATATTCTCTCAAAAGTCAGCTAGCCTACCATTGAGAATTTGTGAGGGTACCATCGAAATTTTTAGATGATTGAAGGTGTGCAGACTTTTAGGGAGTTTCCTATGGTTAGTCGAGAAGCAGGGTCAACTTTGATGCGTCTCCAGCGGGAGCGTGCATGGGTGGAGGTGAATGTCGGTGCAATAGCTCATAACGTCCGCCAGATTTGCGGCTTGCTCAGACCCAAGACTGAGTTGATGACCGTTGTGAAAGCTGACGCCTATGGTCACGGGGCTATTACGGTTGCGAAAACAGCGCTTAATTCTGGGGCAAGGTGGCTAGGGGTGGCGACGATTCCAGAAGGCATTGAACTTCGGGAGGCGGATATCGAAGCGCCGATTTTGGTGCTGGGGGCGACGAATTTGCCGGAGCAGGTCCGGACGATCGCCCGATGGAACCTTTCGCCGACGCTTTGCACGCTCCAACAGGCCAACATGTTTTCAGACACTATGGCGGACACCGGTACGCTTCCGGTTCACATCAAAATCGACACTGGAATGTCTCGTCTGGGCATTCACTGGGCTAATGCTACCCAACTAGTCGATCGCGTCAATCACGCACACAATCTCAAAATTGCCAGCATTTATTCTCACTTCGCGACGGCTGACGATCCGGATACTACAGTGATGCAGCATCAAAATCGACGGTTTGAGGCGGTGCTCAAAAACTGTCGTATTCCGCTTTCGGTTCCCCGCCACTTTGCCAACTCTGCGGCGATTCTAGCGGATCCGGATTTGCATTATCACATGGTCCGATCGGGTCTCATCACCTACGGGCTATACCCAGCGCCCCACTTGCGCAATCGTCTTTATCTCCGTCCGGCCCTGCAAGTCAAAGCCCGCATTACGCAAGTTAAATCAATTCCGATTGGAACGGGTGTGAGCTATGGCCATCGTTTTGTGAGCGATCGGGCGACGGTGATGGCTGTAATTGGCATTGGGTATGCGGATGGGGTTCCTCGCAACTTATCTAACAGGATGGAGGTGTTAATTCGGGGTAAACGCGTTCAGCAAATTGGGTCGATTACGATGGATCAAATGATGCTGGATGTGACGGATCTTCCGGATGTTCAAGAAGGTGAAGTGGTGACTCTCTTGGGGGGTGACCCGTCGGATTCCATTAGCGCTGATGATTGGGCTGATACCTTGGGAACTATTTCCTGGGAAATTTTGTGCGGGTTCAAACATCGATTGCCAAGAGTGATTATTGAATGATGGATTTTGACGCTAATTCCTAGCGATCGCTCTCCAATGACACAGAACCCTACGGGACCAACATTGCGCTATTCACCACCGGAACCAGCACCCCCATCTGTTCCTGCCCGTTTGTTGCCAAATCGCTAAAACATAAAAACACGCGATCGTCTGCTCTCAATAACAAATCCCGCACAATCCGAATTAATCGCTGTTCGTTCATCTTCAACGTATCTTCAGCGGTCCACAATCGCCCGGTCCACTGGGTTAAAAATAACGGTGATGCAAACAGCGCATCGACGCCATCGAGCCACCGCCCACTTCCCGCATCAAACCAAAACTGCCACCGATGAGCCGATCGCTCTAGCCGATACTGAAACACAGATGCGATCGTCACTGCATCCGCTGCTGCGCCTACGGGTTTAATCGGATAAGGATTGGCCGTTACAGCCCCCGATCGCAACAGCAAAATTAACGATCGCACCGTGGCCGATGGCGGAAGCGATCGCACGTCAAACTGCCGAACGCGACGATCAACTTCCCAATAGTGCGTCGCCATATCCAACAACTCCCGCACACTCGCAATCTGTTCCACAGGTAACAAAGCGCCCCCCATCAAAAACGTCTGAATCGCCCGATCAAGCAACACAATCGGACTGGGTAGAAGCCGCTGTTCAAGCTGGTCTTTTTGCAATTCGATCCAATTAACGATCGCCTCATAAGCCTTCGTCGCCGGATACCCTAAACGGTCCCATCGGGGAAACACTGTGCTCGGTAACAGCTTCGGATGGTCGGCGTCCGGTTCAAAGCAGTGGTCGGCCAGTAACCCCGATCGCACTGGATCGATAGTCATTGCCCCCGCACCGAATCGATCGCAGGACCCAAATACCGCCAACATCTCCGCCACTGCATCTCGACTGACTAATCGCCCCAAATGGGGATACACCAAAGTCAGCAACGTCAACAGCGATCGAATAAGCGGCACGGCCATCAGCGGTCGTTGTTCATTCAGATGATGGACTCGAATGCCACGAGCGCTCAACATTTGGGTCAGCGCATACCGAGAAATGGGGTCTAGCCCTGGAGCCACGATCGCAACGTCTTGTGCTCGGACCTGCCCCAATTCAATACCCGCCGCAATGGTATTTGCCGTGCTCCGTAAAAGCTGGGCGCGAGTGCTGGTCTGAAGCGTTTGGATACAATCCGGCAAGGCAGGCGGTAAAAACATGGGTTCTTGAACTAACTGCAAAATTTGCGCTAATGCCTGTTCTGCACACACCGTCGGGGCATCCGGTAATTCTATGGTCTCAATCAATTCAGCAGCTTCAGCCGCATGATAAAACGCCAACATTACCGCCGGATCAGCCCCCAACCCCACCCGAATGCCACCCTCCGGATTAAAAGTACACACCAACTCCGATCCGCCTAACACCACCGCCTCAAACACCGATCGCATCACAGGCGGATACTCATCCACATCATCCGCAAACACCGCCCGAGTCCTCGCACATAGCGAAGTCCGATACTCCATATCCGGCAAAAGATACTGGGCATACAGCTCAGTCAAGATGCCGTAATTGAGAAACCCCCGGTCCAAACACCACGATCGCCAAGTTTGAAGCATCTCCACCACCCATTCAGCGTCCCACCCTGAGTCTGCTGAAAGATTGAACGGTAACTCCAGCGAATCCTCGCCCAGAAACAATTTCAACATCGCTGGAATTTCATCCAGTCTAATGGACCCAAAGGCCGCCAACTGATACAAATCTAAGAGCCGCCGCACCAGTTTGCCATCCCGCATTCCCGTTCGACTCGTAGCCTCGTCAAGCTGCGATCGCCACAGTATCGTTGCCAACTCCTGTTCATTCTCAGGCCGCAACCGCACCGGAAACTGCGCTGTCAATGCCAGCTTTTTGACTAGCAGCGGCCAAAAAAGTATCACTTCCCGTTCAAAAAAGCCCAAAGGCGTAGTCGATCGAAACGGCACATTGGCCCCGGTCGCCTCTTCCAGCCGATCGCTCAAGGCCAAACGATTGTCGCCGATCGCCGATAGCACCAGCACACCGGGATAGGTATCCGCCGCCAATGGAATTTGTGCCCTTATCCACGTCTGAAACTGAGTCATTAGGACGCTGGTTTTGCCGCTCCTCGTTCCACCAGAAACCCACAGCACTCCCATCTTTTCAACGCCCTTTCAATCAGTGAATAGATATAATGTATGACCGATTCGCCACGACTGATCACCCAGATCACCCCCTAATCACAGGGCAATGCCGCACACTATCTCAAATTGGGTTGCCCAGTGTATAAATATACGTAGGGAAAAATAGATATGTAACAATATTATCGCCTTAATCTCTACTTAACGTGTTATGAAAATCTATACTAATCTTTAGAATTATCGCTTTACTCTTAGCTTCCCCATCAACGGTTATGAAAACTTCGTTTTGGTCTAAGGTTACGGGATACGTGCGCCATGCTGAGAATTGGTATCTAACGACACCCGATCGTGCCCTAGATGAGGCATACGATGCCGCCTTGATGATTCAAGCAATCGAAAATGAGCATTTCAAGGGCCTGAAAATTTTGCCCCAAAACAGCAACAACCTTGGGCAAGAAGCGTTTATCTATTTTGATCAAGAGCGCGAAAAACATTTAAAACTGCTGAAACTCAGGCTATCCGAGTTTCGCCTAAGCCGATCGACCGTCGATGCCACCAACCCCAAGGAAAGCCGCCTCCGCTCCGATCGCGCGCTGACCGACGACCGATCGACCGCCATCCTCGAAAAACTCAAGTTCATCGACCAAGTAATTGCCCGTTACCCCTCTCAGGCCCTCGCCCTCATCCAATCCACTGCCGTTCAGACTGTTCCAAAACCCCTAACCTCCTACACTCCCAAAGACGCTGAACGACGGTCTGATTTTGAAGTAGCCAATCGCAAGCCCGCTGTCACAAAGCTCGGATCCCTTGAAAGCATCACCGACAAAACGGGCGTGTTACCACGATCGATTTTAGGCACCATTAATCGACTGAAGCGTGACCTCAATCCCGCAGGTGAAGTGGAAGCCATTCAGGACTTTCAGACGAAACGAATGCGCACAAAAATTGCCATCCGTTTTATGTTGATTCTGGTTGCGGTACCGCTGTTGATGCAAATCTCAATTCGTAACTTTGCCCTCTCCGATCGCTTAATTCCAGGACACTTGATCAGTCAGCGTTTTGCCGTGGTCAACCCAGCTAGCATCTTCATCAACGGCGAGATGAGTGAGGAAGCGCTGAAGGAGTTGAGCCAGTTTGAAGAAAAAATAAAGTTTGAAAATATTCTCAAAGAGGCGATCGGGCAGGAGTTAGTGACCCCCGAAATCCGAGAAGAGAAAATTCGCGATAAAGTGGATGAAATTGCTAAAGATTATTCTCAACGAAGCTCTAGTGCGGTTAAAAACTGGATTTCGGATCTGGCCGGGGTCGTTGCATTTGTCTTCATTCTCACGAAAGGGAAGGCGGAGATGCAAATACTTAAGGATTTTATTGATGAGGTGTCCTACGGTCTCAGTGACAGTGCTAAAGCTTTTATTATTATCCTTTTCACCGATATTTTCGTGGGTTTTCACTCGCCCCACGGCTGGGAAGTGTTGCTCGAAGGCGTTGCTCAACACTTTGGTTTGGCCGCCAGCCGCAGCTATATTTCGCTCTTCATTGCGACTTTCCCCGTGATTCTTGACACTATTTTCAAGTACTGGATTTTCCGATATCTGAACCGTATCTCACCCTCGGCTGTGGCCACTTACAAAGAGATGAACGAGTAAAAACTTGCGTTCCATAGGAGTTAATACAGCTTTGATCGACTTCGATGGCTCGGAGCCTGTGATATTTCATAATCTCTAATCACGGATCAGGCCGGAACAGCGGTTTAACTCTTGAAACACAATCAACACAATAGCTTCACTGTTTGAGTCCAGTGCGTCATTCCTAGGGTTGAATAGGAATCACCGATCGGCAAGGGCGAAAATCATGACCACTCGTGAAAGTTTATTATCAATGATTGATACATTGCCAGATGAGGAGCTAGATTCGTTAATCTCATTTGCACCAAACTTGTCATCCAAACAGCGTTTAGAAATTATGATTACGAGCCGAGTTGAGCGATCGAGCTACCCTAGTCATGTGCTAGTTCGATTAGATTCGATCGAAGGGCAGCAGTCTGGCTTGTTGTCAGATTCAGTTGTGATGACAGATGATTTGGCACCGATCGCAGCAACGGAAATTGGACGGAGGATTGGGGCGATCGCAATGACGACCGTAGATAATGCGGCGTTGCATAATGGAGTATGAAAGGAGGGTAAACCTATGTTGCAATGCCCAGAA
>ENA-OBIO01000023-OBIO01000023.1-metagenomes-genome-assembly--contig:-NODE-23-length-96252-cov-35.9941_pt1 | contig 96252 bp, 76 predicted proteins | sample MGYA00153383_OBIO01 | MGnify analysis MGYA00153383 | reverse complement strand
ATTATATAATCCGAGCATTCCCTCATTTTCCCATCGATTTAACCAGTTATACATAGTCTTATAACTAAATTTAAAGATTTTTATCAGATTTTCATTTTTGACATTTTGTGAAACCAAAATCAAAAAATGTGCTCTTTGGCGCACTTGATGATGTCTGCTTTTGCGATAAATTCGGTTTAGCAATTTCAACGAAAGTGGATTGATATCTCGAAGTAAAAACATATAAAACCTATTTAAATACAACTTAATATTTTTAGTATATCATATTAGTTGTTTTGTGTAATTAATTTTGTTTGACTACTTATCTTACGTCATGTCAGCAACAGGCAAGATGCCTGTTCCACAATAATTATTAGAGATGTGTAATATTAAAACATGATTGTCTGTAATAGTAAAACTAAAACATCTCGCGCTAGACTACTAGAGAACTGATAAACTTACTCAGTACGAGTTAAAGTATATTTGATTATGGTCAACCGTCTTGCCCAATCCCAAAGCCTTTACTTGCGGAAACACGCCGAAAATCCGATCGACTGGTGGCCGTGGTGCGATGAAGCGTTAGATACCGCCCTCCGTCAAAATAAACCGATTTTCCTGTCGATCGGCTACTCTAGCTGCCACTGGTGTACGGTGATGGAAGGTGAGGCTTTTTCCGATCGCGCGATCGCCGAATACATGAATTCGCATTTTATTGCCATAAAGGTCGATCGGGAAGAACGCCCAGACATCGACAGCATCTATATGCAAACCTTGCAAATGATGATCGGTCAAGGTGGTTGGCCACTCAACGTTTTTCTCACCCCCGACGACAAAGTTACCTTCTATGGTGGCACTTACTTCCCCGTAGAACCGCGTTACGGAAGACCAGGATTTTTAGAAGTTTTGCAAGCAATTCGCCGTTTTTACGACACAGATAAAGCGAAATTAGAAACATTCAAATCAGAAATTTTAGGCAACCTCCAACAAGCAGCCATGCTATCAGGAGTTACCACAGAATTAAATAGCAAAATATTCCACAAAGGTTTAGAAACTAACACCGCAGTAATTGCTAGTGGTAATCGAGCACCGAGTTTTCCGATGATGCCCTATGCTGAGTTAGCACTGCGGGGAATACGCTTTGATTTTGATGAATCAGAATATGATGCTCAACAAGCCTCTGCTCGGCGCGGATTAGACCTAGCATTAGGCGGTATTTACGACCATGTTGCGGGAGGATTTCATCGCTACACAGTTGATGACACATGGACTGTCCCACACTTTGAGAAAATGCTCTATGATAACGGTCAAATTGTTGAGTATTTAGCTAATCTCTGGAGTGCGGGAATTCGAGAACCGGCTTTTGAAACTGCGATCGCGGGGACAGTAGCATGGTTGAAACGAGAAATGACTGCCCCAACTGGCTATTTCTATGCTGCACAAGATGCTGACAGTTTCAACAATTCCGAGGAAGTTGAACCGGAAGAAGGAGTGTTTTATGTTTGGACTTATAGCGAACTAGAACAACTGTTGACTGCTGAGGAATTGGTAGAGATTCAACAACAATTTACTGTTAGTCGCGCCGGGAATTTTGAAGGAAAAAATGTATTGCAGCGCCTCCATCATGAGAAATTAAGTGAAACGCTAGAAACGGCTTTGGCGAAACTCTTTGCAGTTCGTTACGGCGGTAATCCCGATACTGTAGAAACCTTTCCCCCAGCCAGGAATAATCAGGAAGCTAAAAATGACAGTTGGCCTGGCAGAATTCCGGCAGTTACTGATACTAAAATGATTGTAGCTTGGAATAGTTTGATAATTTCTGGTTTGGCTAGGGCTGCTGCGGTTTTTGGGAATTCGGAATATCTGGAATTGGCGGTAAAGGCTGCTGATTTTATTTTAGAGCATCAGTGGATTGATGGGCGGTTTCATCGATTGAATTATGATGGTGAAACGGCTGTGATGGCGCAGTCGGAAGACTATGCTTTGTTTGTGAAAGCATTGTTGGATTTGCATCAAGGGAGTTTGTCATTAGTTGTAGAAAGTGATAAATGGTTGCAGAAGGCTGTGGAAGTGCAATCAGAGTTTGATGAGTTTTTGTGGAGTGTAGAATTGGGGGGATATTATAATACTGCGAAGGACGTTAGCGGTGATTTGTTGGTGCGGGAACGCAGTTATACGGATAATGCGACTCCGGCGGCTAATGGAATTGCGATCGCCTCTTTGGTTCGTTTAGCGCTGTTGGATCAAAATTTGGAATTTCTCGATCGCGCGGAACAAGGTTTGCAAGCTTTCAGCAGTATTGTACAAGATGCTCCTCAAGCTTGTCCGAGTCTGATTTCTGCTCTGGATTGGTATCAGCGTTCTACTTTGATTCGCACGACTCCTGAGCTAATTCCTGGTTTGATTTCGCAGTATTATCCGACTGCTGTTTTTCAGGTTGAAACTGATTTACCTGAAGGGATTGTTGGGTTGGTTTGTGAGTCTTTGACTTGTAAGGAACCGGCGAAAAGTCGAGAGGAGTTGTTGGCAGAAATTGAGCGTAGTCAAACGCGGGTTTAGCGCTAATATTGTCTATGTTATTGAACCGCGAAGGCGCGAAGTACGCGAAGGAAGAGGGAAAAGGAAGTATTTTGTAGGGTGCGTCGCTATGAGATTATCGATTTGATTTGTATATCTGCGATGGCGACGCACCCTACGGTATTTTGTGCGCCCTCAATCTTCCAAAATCTCCACTAAATCTTCCATTGTTACGTCGAAGGCGCGGGCAATTTTGTAAACAGCAGAAAGATCGACTGTGTTCAAAGTATCGCGTTGAACGTAGCTTCTGACAGTGTTGTAGTTGACTCCAGATCGATCGGCAACTTGCTTTAGCGTCCAACCTTTTTGCTCAGCTAGTTCTCGAATCCGGAGTCTAACGTATCCCATGTTTTAATTTGACATTGATGCGTATGCAACATATACTGTTTATATACACTGAAAACGATCGCCCACCTAGCCTCGAAAACTTGAGGGCGATCGCCTTTTTTTACCACACCCCCGCAAACGCGGGGAAGGATTTTCCTATGATACCAACATCCAAGCCCAAATTAAACACTCATCCCTAGTGTATTGTGCGGCAATTGCCAAATATGCAGCGATTGGTGGTTGCTCGATTCCACCGCCGGGGCGATGCTGATGGATATATCCAGATTTTACGGCGGTTGTTGCCGGCGACGAAACACGCGATCGTTTTTGATACGACAGGGGATGAGAAATTGCCAGAAGTACGATCGGCTCAATTAGAACGAATGTTGTAATTTTGATGAGGGCGATCGTATTTGATCGTAAGTGCGATCGATCCTTCATTGTACTTCTGGTCACTGAGCGTAGTCGAAGTGTGCTATACAATATTTCAAGAGTATCTGAGAGCTTTAATTCCTATGAATACTCAATTAATGGTGAAACCTTCCTCCTTAATGCCCCAAGGCATTAAAATGGTAGAGTTTGGGAATATTTACTTATTCAGATTTACCGACGAGCTCCAATCTCGAATGGAAGAACTGCTTGAGAGAAAAAAAGTAGATTTACTAACTGCCGATGAAATTCCCGAACTAGCTGGCATTATCGAATTATCCGGAATTTTCACGTTGATTAATGCCCAACTTTCTACCCAAGCCAAATGGTGTCCGATCGCACTCGACAACTTATACGACAACGAGCTAAGCGCTCGCGAGGAGGACACGGCAATGCCGTTTCCCTACCCCGATTAATTGCAGGGAAACGGCACTGCCGTGTCCTGATGATGCAGAATTTGTTGAGGTTGAGTTTAGCGATTTACAAGGTCGTACCTATGCGCTAGAAGTCCTGAGCAAATCACAGTTAATGATTTTGCATCATAGCCCGATCGCAGAAACAAGATGGCTAAAAACTCAGCCTTCAATACAACAAGTTGTTGTAAATTCCTAATGATCCCCGCTCAACTAATAATTAGCCATCAGCGACTAGCAACCTAATCAGTATTTATATTAATTTTTAACAATTTATTTACAATTACTACCAATTCAGAAATAATAAAATTGTTACACCTCACTGTTTTTTGCAAATAACCGTTAAACTATTCTAACTGCACGTCTTAAGCGTCGCAGGCTCAACCTATAGCTGTTAAGGATTCGTCCTGATTCACAGGAGCAAGATTTTAAAATATGCATCTCAGCGAACTAACTCACCCAAACCAATTACACGGCTTATCGATTCATCAACTCGAACAAATTGCCCGACAAATTCGAGAAAAGCATTTAGAAACTGTAGCAGCCAGTGGCGGGCACCTCGGCCCCGGATTGGGCGTAGTTGAACTGACTTTAGCACTGTACCAGACACTAGACCTCGATCGCGACAAAGTTACCTGGGATGTCGGTCACCAAGCTTATCCACACAAGTTGATCACTGGCCGCTACAACAATTTTCACACCCTACGTCAAAAAGACGGCGTTGCAGGCTATCTCAAGCGCTGCGAGAGCAAATTTGACCACTTCGGTGCTGGTCACGCTTCTACGAGCATTTCCGCCGCTCTAGGAATGGCAATGGCGCGCGACCTCAAAGGCGAAAACTTTAAAACTGTAGCAGTCATCGGTGACGGTGCACTGACAGGGGGTATGGCACTCGAAGCGATTAACCACGCGGGCCATATGCCTAAAACCAATTTGATGGTAGTGCTCAACGACAATGAGATGTCAATCTCGCCCAATGTCGGCGCAATTACTCGCTATTTGAACAAGATGCGACTCTCGCAGCCGGTGCAATTTCTCAAAGATAACTTAGAGGAACAATTCAAACAGATTCCGTTTGTTGGCGAAACATTTACTCCAGAAATGGAACGCATCAAAGAAGGGATGAAACGCTTAGCTGTGTCGAAAGTTGGAGCCGTAATTGAAGAATTAGGCTTCACTTACATGGGGCCGGTAGATGGACACAATTTGGAAGAGTTAATTGCTACTTTCAAACATGGTCATACCATCCAAGGCCCGGTGTTAGTTCACGTTGTGACTGTGAAGGGCAAAGGATATGCGATTGCCGAAAAAGACCAAGTAGGATATCATGCCCAAAACCCGTTTAATTTAGCCACAGGTAAAGGCATTCCTTCCACCAAACCCAAGCCTCCAGCCTACTCGAAAGTGTTTGCCCACTGTCTAGTTAAGCTAGCAGAAGATAATCCGAAAATTGTCGGTATTACTGCGGCAATGGCAACGGGAACTTGCCTAGACAAGCTTCAGGAAAAACTGCCTAAACAGTACATTGATGTCGGCATTGCCGAACAGCACGCCGTCACATTGTCGGCTGGCTTAGCCTGCGAAGGAATGCGCCCGGTTGTTGTAATTTACTCGACTTTTCTGCAGCGGGGATATGACCAAATTGTTCACGATGTTTGTATCCAAAACTTGCCCGTTTTCTTCTGTTTGGATCGAGCCGGAATCGTCGGTGCTGATGGCCCAACTCACCAAGGAATGTATGACATTGCCTACTTGCGATGCTTGCCAAATCTGACAATTATGGCTCCAAAAGATGAGGCAGAATTGCAGCGGATGGTAGTCACGGGAGTCAATCATACCAGTGGTCCGATCGCGATGCGTTACCCGCGTGGCAACGGTCACGGCGTGCCTTTGATGGAAGAAGGTTGGGAAGAATTGGCGATCGGCAAAGCGGAAATCCTCCGCAACGGCGACGACGTGCTAATCTTAGGTTACGGTTCAATGGTCTATCCGGCAATGCAAACTGCCGAGATGTTGAGCGAACATGGCATTGAAGCAACTGTGATTAATGCGCGTTTTGTCAAGCCATTGGATACCGAATTAATCTTACCGTTGGCACAGCGAATCGGCAAAGTTGTCACAATGGAAGAAGGCTGTTTAATGGGCGGATTTGGTTCAGCAGTAGCCGAAGCTTTGCTAGATAATAATATCCTGGTTCCATTGATGCGGTTGGGTGTACCTGATACATTGGTGGATCATGCAACTCCTGAACAATCCTTTGCAACTTTGGGATTGAATCCGTCGCAAATGTGCGATCGTATATTGGCAACATTCAGCCGCAAAGAGTCTCCGGTTAGCGTCTAATCTTACTCGTTACCAGGCTCTGCCTGGTAACGCAGATCCAGAGGCTCTGCCTCTAATTTTCCCCACTTTCAAAACGAGGCAGAGCCTCTAGAAATTGGTTCCCAGGCAGAGCCTAGGAACCAGTTAACCAGTTATGATATGATTGAATGAAAGTTTCACGATAAGGAAGAATAAACAATGACTTATCTCAACCCAACTCGCACAGTACCCCGGAAAAGATTGCACGCAAAAGGCACACTTTCTCCAGAAGAAATAGCTCAATGGTACGCTGAAAGAGCCGCATTTCGCCAGCGGTGTCAACCTATATTCGATCGCCTTAAACCAGAATTGATTAAAACCCATTACAACTGGTATATGGCAGTTAAACCCGACAGCGGAGAACATTTTATCGAAAAAGATTCGTTAGCCGCTGGAAAAATGTGTCATCAGAAACATCCCAATGCTATCCCGCACGTATTTCGGATTAATGAAACCGGAGTTTGTGGCACGATATGATGGAAGGAATATTTGAAAATAAGGGAGAAAAAACAATGACTAGCGTAAAACCAAATCGCACAGTACGTCGCGGAAGAGTGTTCCCAGAAATCCAGTGGTCAGAAGAAAAAAAAGCCCAGTGGCGCGCTGAAAGAGAAGCATTTTATCAACGGTGTAAACCAATTTTTGATCGCCTCAAACCAGAATTGATTAAAACCCACTACAACTGGTATATAGCAGTTGAACCCGACAGCGGGGAACATTTTATCGACAAGGATGATATGGTGGCTACCAAAATGTGCCGCGAGAAACACCAAAATGCTATCCCGTTCATGTTCCGTATCAACCCTACAGGGGTTTGTGGCACGATATGATAGAAGGAACATTTGGCGAGCAAGACGAGCTATTTTTTGAAGTTGACTTGATTGCTGATAACGGCTTAGAATTACCTGTTGATGCTCTCCTAGATACAGGTTTTTCTGGCTAGCTAGCAATGGACATTCAGGATTTAGAAGGACTCGATTGGACTTATATTAGGCGACAAAAAATGGCCACAGCTAAGGGAGAATTCTATTTCGACCTTCATGCAGGAAAAATCAGAATTGATAATCAAGAATTCGATATTCCTGTTCATGTAGGTGACGGAGTACCGGAAATTTTAATCGACCGCCAGTTGTTGAAAAATCGGCGCTTGGTAGTTGATATTTCTGCGGGTGTTTTGACATTGGAAGCGAATTAATAGCAAGATGACTTTAAAAAGTTTTGATATAGTAATAGTAGGAGCAGGCCCCGCAGGTGGCCACTGTGCGAGAATATTAGCAAAATCTGGTCGTCAAGTCTTACTTGCAGAACAAAATCATAGTTTTAATAAAAATGACTTTTCTAGCGCCGCCACGCCTTTAGAAACCCTCTCAAAATTCGATTTACCCGAATCGGTAATCGGCAGTTATTGGCACAAACTGACAATTGAAACTAGCAAAGTCAGTCAAACTTGGGAATCTCCTAAAAGCTTGGGAGTTGTTTTAAACTTTGCTAAATTTAGAGCATTTCTAGCCAGCGAAGTTCAGGGAAACGGAAGTGAGGTTTGGCTTGGTTGTCGCTACATCAAACATTCCCAAGTCAACGGCGAAACCATCGTAGAATTCAAACAGCTATCCGACGGTCAAATCATCCAAGTTAGCGCGAAAGTATTGGTTGATGCGACTGGTTTTGCTAGGGCGATTATGTATGATAAGGAAAATGATAAACCTGATTTCTTGTCAGGAACTGGTATAGAATATTTAATTGAAGTAGAACCAGAAATATATAATAAATATGCCAATGATTTAATCTTCTTTTTGGGTGATAAATGGATGCCGAAGGGTTATTCCTGGATATTTCCGATGGAACAAAATCGGCTGAAAGTTGGTGCGGGACGCATTTTTTTAGATCCGAAAACTGTGAAGAATTTGGAACCTTTGAAAAAGTATATTTATTTACTGATTGATGAGTATCTGAAGTCTAAAAGTTATAAAATTATTGACAAACACGGTTCAACGCTGAAATACAGTCAGGGTTTGAAGGATATTTATTGCCAGGATAACATAATTGCGATCGGCGATACTGTCTCAACGGTTAATTTTTTGGGCGGTGAAGGAATCAGACACGGGATGGATGGCGCGGAAATAGCGGGAAAATACATTCAAAAATATTTGGATGGCAAAATATCAGATTTTCGGGGTTATGAGACGGAAATGCACCGCAAGTTTGATAAGAAATGGCATATTTCGGAAAGATTGGCGGTGAGAAAGTATATCGATGATGTGAATGATGTACTTACTGATAAAACAATTGATTATTTGAAGTACATGAAAACTGAAGATGTGATGGATATTTTGTTTGAGTATAAGTTTGAGAAGATTTCAAAAGGGTTAGGTGGTTATTTGAGTAGGAAAATTCAGGGTTTTATTCAGAAATTTGGTGGTTGAAATTCGTTTAAAACTCGGCGGTTGAAACCGCATCTACACATACGAAGTCCGCCTGCGCGGACTAAGATTACTCGTTACCAGGCAGAGCCTGGTAACGCAGATTCGGAGGCTCTGCCTCCAATTTTCCTTTCTCTTGCGAGGCAAAGCTGACTAAGCAGTTATAAAGCGAGGCAGAGCCTCTAGACATGGGTTCCCAGGCAGAGCCGGGGAACCAGTTATAAAATCTACAAACCTAATTGCCGGAAATTTTCTGTGGTAACTTGAATGCGCGGTAGCGATAATAAAGAATCGTTAAAATTGCTAAATTTTGATTCATAGGACACACCATAAGTATAGCCGATCGCACCAACTAAATTTTCTACAATTTTATCAACATTTCCATAGGGATAAGCAAAGCATTTGACAGGTTTTCCCAATCCTCGTTCCAAGATAGCACGAGATTTCGCCCCTTCGCGCACAATTTCTGTGGGTGACAAACCAGTCAAAGGTTGATAAGTCGCAGACATGGAACCAATCTCAATCCCTGCATCTCGCAATTGCCGAATTTCGGACCATCCCATTAATTGTACTTGTTCAGAGTCTGCTTTTTCCCAACTATTTGTCTTTCCGATTGACTCTGCTACTAAAAAAACAGTTGCTGTAAAGTCAAAGCGTTTTAGCATAGGGAAAGTATAGTTAAAAAAGTCGAGATAGCCACCATCAAAAGTCAGAAGTACAGCTTTACCTGGTAAAGGAATTTTAGCCAGTTTCGCACTTTGCCAATCTTCCCAACTCGTACTATAATAACCAGCATCTTTCAGATACTGCAAGTGTTGTTCAAAAATATCTGTACAAATGCGATTGTAAGCGAGAATAGGTAAGCTTTCAGTAACAGTATTATTGTCAAAGAATTGAGGTTGAAATGATTGAGAAACTTCTCGATAGGGCGACTTTCGCCAAAGGATTTCCGGTGCATAAAATACTTGTTTTGGCAACTCATTTTCTAAGGGAATTTGGGTTATCGGTTCCCCTGCAATTGCCGCTGTTTCTATTAATTCTCGTATCGCCGCTGCTGGTAGTGCGGCCCGACGATTGACACTGGTGCCGATCGCACCTTCGCGCCTCCCGAACATCATCGCATCTTGCGGGTAAATGCCCCCAGAACCCGGTGCATTCAACCAGTTGGGTGAATTCGCCCTTTTTTGAGCAGCATCGGTTAAGCGCGATCGCAGTGACATCTCACCGTGTAGTGGTTTTCCCAGCAAAGCTTCCCGCACGCACGCGACACACAATTCAAAACCGCAATTTTGAGTAATTGCCGATCGCACTTTTTGAGCAGAAACAAATTTATTGTCAACCGCAACAGTTATAATACCGATAGCAACACCGCCGACTTTTACCAGCACATCAATTTCGGAAAGCTCAACTTTGATGTTAGGTAATTCGGCGCTAACCTCCACAGCAATCAAGTCTCTATCAAGGTTAATTGTGAATGTTTCATCGGCTGTTTCTGGATTGTAAAAATAAGCCTCAAGCCAATTCGGACGATTCCAAATTTCCTGTAAAAATAGCGTCCAATCAAACGGCGGATTTTCGGGATTTTGTCGAAAAAAGCGATCAATAATTGGCCAAGCAAACTGAGATGCGATCGCATCAGCCAACACTACAGCAGCCACCATCCCGTTACAGACAGGCAATTCAATGATTCCGAGTGCAACGCCCTCTAGTTCAATTGTACAGTAAGTGCGATCGAATATTTGCGGAATCTCAATATCCAAAATTGGTTCACTCACCTCCACATTAAACTTATAGGAAACTTCAGAATTAACCCACTGGATTTGAGTTGAAATAGATTGAATTTGATTGCGGTTAAAAATCTGATGATATTTGTGAATCTTAGTGCTTTGGATATCTCTGGCAATTCCTTGATGCCAAGGTAAATTCAAACTCAAATTAGCTGCTTTTTCCTTATAATCAATCAGCATTGCACAGTCATAATCAATGCCAATAAAATTACAGATATCTGCTAGAACTAATCTTTTATTATCTACAAGTTCCTCATATTTGACTAATATATGATTAGAGTTATTCACGTATTTATGGCTAGTTAACACGGCATATTCCCAGCGATCAATACAGTGTTCTAAATCCCAAACACCACCCCACAAATCGGTAAACTTTCTCGTAGCCTCATACATAGAAGCTATGGTGTCCATACCATTTCGCAAAATATGGATAAACTTAGCATCCGGTATCAGACTCTGAATATCCTCAATAAAATATATATGTTCCGGCGTTTTCTCCAGCCAGATACTTTTATTTTCTTCTACAGCCAAACCATCTAAAATTCTGATAAACCAACTAGCTTTATTTGCGACAGTTTGGTTGTCATTAAAATCATTCAACAACTCAGGGCGATGAATCTCATCCCTCAAAAAAGTTTCTAGCCTACTTGGCAATTTTGTCGCAAACTCCTCATATAGCAAGTAGTGGAAGAATTTAGATTCAGGAAAAGAAATAATTTCTGGATGGGCTGCTAATAAACTTTGAAGAATTGTCGTACCGCTTCTCGGGGCTCCAACTAAAAATATTCGTTTCATTTGTTTACCTTACCATATTGAGCCTGGTTAATTTGTGATTTAAAAAAGTTTTTAATAAATTTAATACCAATATTAATCAACGACTTTCTTGTGGGTGGGGGCGGGTTTATTTGACCTATTTGCAGCTTTTAAGATTATTGGCGAACCCTTCGACTACGCTCAGGGGATCGCCCGCCCCTACAGGTTTTTGAGAATAGTTTGATATTTCAATTAACTCCAGCTAAAATCCTCCTTCAATAACTCAGAAAGTTCCTGATTATAAGGTTCAAAATAACCGATTAACTCTTGTTCGATCGCCTCCGGCATTTTACTGTAATCCTCAACACTATTACTCTGATATTCTTTGACAGCACTCGCGCTAATATCCAAGAAATCTAACACCCGAGAAAACACCTTCCCCGAATCTTTCTGAAAGTCTTCGCTTTTGAGAATTAGTAACTGTTCCTTTGGGAAATAATCGAGCCAATTCTTGATTTGTTCGACATAGATTCCTCGCGACAAGTAGGAATAATGCTGGTGATTGAAGCTATAATAACCATCATCGGCTTTGATTTTTTCAATTTCACCTTTTAGCCGATCGCCCTCAGAGGCGATCGCCTTTTCAAAATCCAACTTTTCACAACCCACCGCCACTTCTAAATTGTAATGCAACCAAGCTCTTTGTACCGGGTTTCGCAGCATCACAATTAGCTTAACATCCGGGAAACACTTGTACACCCGCTCCGCCACCAACGGATGGTAAATATAGTAAGGAGTCATCTCCCACAGCAACACTTTTTCACCCGCTACACTCCGCGTCAACTGCTTGCTATACCACTCAACGCCTCGCTCAAAATTCAACTCAAAGAAATGGACTTGTCTTGCACCTTCTTTAATCATTTGCAGGTAATTGTCTAGATAACCATACAAAGATTCCGCGCTGCACTTTTGAGCACCAAGAATTAAAAAGTCTGGTTTTTGTTTAGCTTTCAACTGAGTCGAAATCTTGGCGTATCCGGGATTATTCTTATTCAAAGCGTGAGCTTTATCGATCTTTTCTGGCAAATCCAACAACTGCATTTTGCCATCAAACTCCCAGTGGTAGGGAGGACAAAGGATGGTTTTTTGGTGTACAGTCGATCGCACATATAGCGGATAGACGTGCCAGTGATAGTCGTAAGCATAGGCCCAATTCTTCTCGTAAACCCCAGCATTCACATAATACTGACCATTTCCCAAATCTAACCGATCCAAATGTAGTCTAATTTTGCCCTCACCTTTAACTAGGGGAACCAATCGACCCATTTGATTCGTATTAGTATCGAAACAATTTTGACCGTCTTCCCGGCTAATTGTCACCCCAAAAATAGCAGCAGAAATCTGCTTGGGAACCGAATAATGAATCTCAATAGTTACAGCATCACCGCTGTCAATTTCCTCATCCGGTAACACTTTGACATCGGTAATTTCTACTTCCAAAGAACCGAAGCGATTTTCATTGACTCGCAATTCCGAACCCGTACTTGTGACTTCAGGAGGACGCATGGGAGTGCGTTTTTCAGTTTCGGCTCGCATTTCCGACAAATACTGACCGGCTACCACTTCCGGTTCCCCGTAAGCCATGATTGTACCGGATTTTAGCCACAAAGCCCGATCGCACAATTTCTGAATTTGTCCAGCATTGTGAGAAATCAAAACAATCGCACAACCTTTAGTCTTAAACTCAGTTATCTTATTCAAACATTTAGCTTGAAAAGCCACATCACCAACCGACAAATGTTCATCAACTAACAGCACTTCTGGATCGGTATGAATCGCCACCGAGAAAGCCAGCCGCATTTGCATCCCCGTACTATAAGTCCGCATCGGGCTATCAATAAACTGTTCTAATTCTGCAAATTCAACAATATCATCAAATCGGCGCGCTGCTTCCCGGCGAGTCAAACCGGCCACCACCGCACCCACAAACACATTTTCTCGCCCGGTTAAATCGGAGTGAAAACCCGCACCCAAATCTAACAAACCGCCGATTCTGCCGTTAACTTTAACAGTTCCCTCCTCAGCGCGGCCAATACCACCGACAAGTTGTAGCAGCGTCGATTTTCCGGCGCCATTCTTGCCGAGAATACCCAACATTTCCCCAGGAGAAACACTAAAACTGATATCTCGCAGCGCCCAAAAGTAAGCCTGCGGTTTCATCCGCCGCCACCCCCACAAAGCCGCCTCCATAATCGTAAAAGGTCGATCGGCACTGTAGCTATTAAACCGCTTCCCCAAACCCTTAACCACAATAGCTTGACGCATTTACAGTTCCTCCACGAAATGAGCGCTTTGCCGTCTAAAAATCCCCAGTCCGATCGGCAACAGAACTGCTACAATCAAACTTACAACCAACAGCGATTGCCAGTCTGGTTGCGTACCTTTCAAAAGTATGGCTCGGTAAGCTTCAATCAGAGCCACCATCGGATTCAACTGATAGAAAGGCAGAAATTCTTTCGGTATACTGTTTAGGTTATAGAAAATCGGAGTCAGATAAAAAAGCATCTGCAAAACTACACCCAAAGTGTGCTGAGTGTCACGAAAAGTAACGTTAATGGCAGCGAGAGGATAAGCTAAACTCACTGTCAAAAAAAATTGAATTACCATCAAAACTGGCATATACAGCAGCACTGAATTCGGCTGAATACCATCAATTGCCAGAAAGATAATTAGCACCGGTAGCGCTAGCAAAAAGTGAATTAATCCAGTAGTGGTTGTCACCACAGGCAAAATCGCGATCGGAAAATTTGGCTGTCGAATTAAAGCCCGGTTGCTAGTAATCAATCCCGTTGCTTGAAATAGCGCCGTCTGAGTCCAAGTCCAGATTAATAAACCGCTAAAAGCAAAGGAAGAAAACTGCGGAACATTCACCGGAATTACGGTTTTAAACACAAAAGAAAATACTGCCAACTGTAATAGCGGATTGATCAAAGTCCAAGCAATCCCTAGGGTCGATCGCTTGTAAAGTAGTTTCATGTCGCGATCGACCAACTCCCGCAGCAAATCGAACAAATGAGCCATTCTGCGCCGTCGATAAACCAGCGTTTCCGTATTTCTCACAGTAAACCTCCAACGACTACCTGCGGTTCAACCTGCTGCGGTTCCACATCAGGAAGCAGCGCCAAACGTTGAGCCTGTAACTGCGCTTCCCTGTAAGCAAAAGGACTCTGTAGAGCTCCCAGCAGCTCGCTAACGACCAACTTGCGAGGAAACCACCCCGGCTGTCTCAATCGTCGCAACAGCCACCAGTTCAGCCAGTTAAACACCGCAAAGTGCAGAATTGCCCCACGGCTGACAGTGCGGTTGCGATCGCACGTCAACAAATAAGCCCCAAAACCGCGCCCGTTGTCCCGTAGTTGGCGACTCAAAGCCTCACCACTGCGCCTGTGTACGTGCCACACAAAGGCCGTTGGTTCATAAAAAGTCGAGTATCCCTTCGCCAAAATCCGGTGAAACATCTCAATGTCCCCAGCGCCCCTAGTCGGAGTCCCCACATCCAAAGCCGGGTCAAAATTGCCCACATCCTCAAACACTTGGCGGCGGAAAGCCATATTCGCACCAACGCCGTAAGCGCTAGCCCACAGCAACTTCTGCGCTGTGAGGTTGCTACCGTCAACTTTAAAACAGTGGAGGTATTGCAGCATTCCTCCGTAGCCGAATTCGTATTGAATTTGAGCCTCTGTCTCCAATTCCGCCGGTGCAACTAAACCACTAACTGCCATGATTGTTGGGTCAACAAAACCCGCCGCCATACCTCGTAGCCAACCTCGATCGGGCCGCACGTCATCGTCAGTAAAAGCAATAATCTCGTGGCTAGCTTCAGCGATGCCACGATTGCGCGCCCAGTCCAATCCTGGCCGTTCTTCCTTCACGTAGCGTACAGGTAATCGGGCGACTAATTCAGCGGTGCTGTTGTTGGAAGGAGCGTTGTCTATAACGATGATTTCGCGATCGGGATAGTCGAGGGCGAGAATTGCTTCCAGAGCACCTTTGAGTAAGTCGGTGCGATCGCGCGTACAGATCACCACGCTAATTGGTGGTAACAGATCGTTTGGCTTTGGTTTAAGATCCAACTTTTCGGTCAGAATCACTTTAGTCAATTCTTTGCCTATTTGCTCGAAAATTGCCACTCGCACCTGCTCGGCGGGAATAATTGCTAGCCAAGGATTGTTGTACATTTCCACCCATTTAATAGGCACTCCCCGGTAGCGCACCAAAATACGAATTTTTTCGTATACTTCCAGTCCCCGAATCGGATTTATTGGTTCTGAAAATTCGATATCAAGCAGTTTTACTGCCATAAATTGCTCCTAGAAATAGTGGGAATTGGGAAATTGGGAATTGGGAATTGGGAATGGGAAATTGGGAATTGGTGTCAACTTAAGCCTGAAAGCCTTGATAAATCACGTTTTTTCCTAAGTCTAGATCCCCCTAAATCCCCCTTAAGAAGGGGGACTTTGAAAAAACTCCTGTCCCCCCCTTCTTAAGCTATGCCTTATAAGGATCTTTCTTAACAATCCTGAAAGCTTTGTAAATCAAGGCTTTTGGGAGCAATCACGACACAAGCCTTGACAATTTAACAACCTTGTTTATTGAAAATAGCTGGCATTTATTGAGAATTGGCGATCGAGGAATAAGGGTTTGATAGCCTCGATCGCGATCGCTCTCAAATGTTAAGAAAGATGTTTATAACGCATAGCTTCTTAAGGGGGGCTAGGGGGGATCGGGCCTTAATAGTCAAACAGCAGTCTATAACTGGGTTTGACGTTAAATTGACACTCCTTGGGCATTACCAATTCCCAATTATTTAACAACCAACTCATAACTTTCAACAGCAATTAAAGGCTCTATCTCCTTCACGCTGCTACCTTTTGGCATACCATTAAGCGCGATCGCCACCAACAATTTATCCGACACCAGAGTTGCCAAAATCGGACGTAAATGAACGCCTCGCAGCGGTTCGACACCGAATTTTGGAGTGACATGACCAACTGGAAGTTCACCATAGCGGAGGTAAATTCCATCAGGTCGTTTCTCGTCAATGATTCGTTCTGCTGCTTCCCAACCTTCCTGCAAATCAAGTTCAATCTCGTTTTCGCCCAAATCAGTACGGGCCGGCCCACCTTGCATAAAACTCGAAATAGCCGATCGACTTTTCAACTCATCTATCACCCCCCGAAAATACCAATAACCGCGCAACTTTGTCCGCAGCCACCGCCAAGTTGTCCGCATCCCGAAACTTTCTAGAAAATCCAGAGATTTCCTCAGCCCCAAAGCCAACAAATCCACCGCCGCCGGCCAAAAAAAGGCGATCGTCGTCAAGATTTTGTCTGCCAGCGAATAAGGAGTTTCGTAGTCTTTTATATGCAAAAGAGGTCGAAGTTCCGGGTGTCGCTGACCGATCAAAACATCCGATCGCCCTTCCTGGCGAGCGCGGCGAAAAGAGCGATCAAGATTGTTCGTTTCGTGTTCATAGTGATAGCCTACTGCGCCCGCAACCATCACAAAAGGCACACCAGCTTTTAACAAACGTACCCCGAACTCATAATCCTCACCGCCACAATTCCCGAAAGCCACATCAAAGCCACCAAAACGAGCAAACAGTCCTGCATCCAGAGAAATATTGCCACTGAGCAAATCTTCATACTCGTAGCGGTGAGTCACTTTGCTCATTTTGTAAAATTTCTCCTCCCACCAACTCCGCACTTCCACATCAAAATACTTAGTGCTCCCCTGCAACTTTGGCGGATAAGGGCCCATGACAGCACAGCCCCAACGTTCTTGGTGAGCGTGCGCGTGGCTTTCCACCAGCAGCGGCATTGCTTCAATATCATCATCTAGAAACAACACCAATTGTCCAGTAGCAGCCGATGCTCCAGTATTGCGTGCGATCGCAGCACTCCGACAATTCACCTCAATCACCTGCAATTTAAAAGAAGCTTTGTAGTCTCGCAACATTGCCAAAGTATCATCAATACAGCTATCTGCGACTACTGTAACTTCCATAAGGTCGATCGGATAAGTCTGCGATCGTAAAGAATCAAGAGCCCGTCGCAAAGAAGAACTTCGGTTATGAGTCGGAATAATTACACTAACAATCAAATTTTCCATATTTATACTACCAAAATCAACTTCATCATCTGCATTTTATCTGGATTTAATCTGCGTTTATCTACGTTCATCTGCCTTTATCTGCGGTTAAAAAACCTCCAAAAATCCCTATTTATTCCCCCTTAAGTTCTTCTAACTTCTTCCGAGAAGCAAAATAAGCCATCGGCCCACTTATACACCCGCGCAATTGAGCCAAAAGCAAATCACTAGGAATAGAATTCGGTTGCTTTCGCAAAGAAGCAACCAACTCCGGCAATTGTTTGTACCGGAACCATCCCCAAGCTAACAGAGGCACACTGAATTCCCTATTTACCAAAAACATCCGCGTCCAAAAAGCATAGACTCCAATACCATAACCTTGGAGCGTTTTTTGTAGTTCTTCCCAAGTGCGTCGGTGGCGATGCCAACTCAAAGCTCTCGGCTCATAGACAATACGGTAGCCCGATCGCAAAATGCGCGCAAACAATTCGCAGTCTTCCCCGCCGACAGTCGGCGTTCCCGCCCCCAAATCTTCATCAAACAGCCCGATAAAGTCGATCAAACTTTTCCGCAAAGCCATACTTGCCGAAACCCCCACAGTCGCGACAATCAGCGGATTATCCTTCGCCCCATCAAAAACTAGGCGATAGAAGCCCCGCCCGTGGGGGCTGTAGCGTTCAAACCATTCTTGCGCCTCCGTTTCCAGTTCTAGGGGCATCACTAGCCCCGTGACACACATCACCCTGGGGTCGCTAAAATTTTGCAACAGCGATCGCAACCAGTTCGGGTCAGGAGCCGCATCATCATCTGTAAACGCTACGAATTCGTGTTTAGCCTCGCGTAAAGCACGGTTGCGGGCAGCGCTGGAGCCGGGTACATCTTCACGTATGTAGCGGACTTTTGGATAATTTTTGACCAGTTCCATCGTCGCGTCGCTGGCGGGACAATTGTCAATTACCAAATATTCCTGACCATCGTCCGGGAGCCGCATAAATGCTTCCAGACACCGCTGCAAATCTTCCGGGCGATCGCGCGTGCAAACTACCACTGTGGCGATCGGCACTGGCTGCACCGGCCCGCGTTCGTCCCATTCCAAGGCATCGAATAGCCAGTTTTTCCACAGATTCTCCCCCACGGCGTTCATCAGTGTTTCCCGCAATTCATTGCCGCCAATGCGACCTCCGACTGTGGCCAAAGTCGCTTGCCCGATCGGGTTTCCGTGCAGTCGAATTAACACCAGAGCTTTGCTGTAACGCTCATCAACCGCTATTTCTGGCGGTAGTTTGGAGATTTCCAAGTCGAGGATAGCTGTTGCCATATTAGTAAATCCGGAATTATTGGATTGAATTAGATTTCAGATTTCCGATGTAACAATTATCATAAATACTCCGTATTTTCCCGTATTTTAGCGGATGTATTGTAACAAACAATTTTCTAAAAGATCGCAACCTATCGATGTAATTATTGCCGATCGCACCGACCAAGTTAAACATAGATTTTGTTGTTGGTTTTATTCATTTTTACTTTCGATTACTCGCTAATGTCAAGTTTTTTCAAGAAAACTTACTATTTGTGGAACAAGCATCTTGCCTGTTCTTGAGGATGGTGCAAGATACGATATCAATTCCCATTACACCATCAGGATATAGAGAAGACGGCAATGCCGTGTCCCTACCGAAAATAATATTCTAGGGACACGACACGTGCAGTCTCCTAATTTCTCGATCGCTGAAAACATTGCTGTCACTACATTTTCCTTCTTCCTTCTTCCTTCTTCCTGAATTTCCCCCCTTGGGGGGGCAGGGGGGGGGGTTGACTTCTGCCTTCTTCCTTCTGCCTTCAACATCCACCATTGCAAACATTTTCACTCGATCGCATAATAGAGTCCTGATAAACGGTTAAAATCTCCTCATACTGCAAGTTTCGCGCAAAGGAGAGAGCTAACCGCAGTGATGGATCTTGATTGTTTACCCTACGGTGCAGGCCACGGACAGGAAGGGGTCTGTCTGCTAGTGCGCATGGGGCCGCACCGGATTTTACTAGACTGCGGCATAGAAGATATCGCACCGCTGTCAGCGACACTAGATCGATCGCTACCAGCCGATTTTGTCCTGTGCAGCCACGCTCACTCCGACCACGCCAGAGGTTTGCTATCACTCCATCAATCTTTCCCCCACTTGCCAATCTACGCCAGCGAAGTCACAGCAAGACTGCTACCACTCAACTGGCCCTCTCAGTCTCAGCAGCCGGAGATCCATTTTTGTCAGTCACTGCCCTGGCAGTCGGCGGTGGAACTGCGCCGGGGACTGACCGTGCAGTTGTTCCCGTCGGGCCATTTGCCCGGAGGGGCAGTCGTGCTGCTGACCTACGCGGCGCCCCACCGCACCTACACCCTGGTTTACACCGGCGACTTTTTTCTTTCTAATTCTCGTTTGGTAGAAGGTTTGCCACTGGGAGAACTTCGGGGAATGAAGCCCGATGTGCTGATTGTCGAAGGCAGTTACGGTACCGCGCGACACCCTCACCGCCGACAACTGGAAAATCTGTTAGCCGATCGCATCCACCGCGCCATCGCCGACGGGTACTCGGTACTGCTGCCCGCACCGGCCCTCGGTTTGGGTCAAGAACTGCTGATGCTACTCCGCAGCCACCACTACTTTACTGGCCGCAACTTGGATATTTGGGTCGATGGCACTGTCGCCGACGGGTGCGACGCTTATCTAGAACTACTGCCCCAATTTCCCACCGCCGTCCAAAATTTTGCTCTGCACCAGCCTTTGTTTTGGGACGAAAGAGTGAAACCCCGCGTCCGCCGGCTGTCTGCCGAACAGCACCCCGGATTGGGCAAAACGCCTTGTATTGTAATTACAGACAAGTTTGCTGATTTGGGTTTGTATGTTGCCGATCGGGCAAATCCTTGGATTTTGCTCGCACCTCAAAAACCCGGATATCCCGTCCAGGAATGGCTGCCCAACTGGGCCGAATCTGGAGTCAGAAGCATCGAAACTTATTTGCTAGCCGAACACTGCGACGGCCCGGGAACTACCCAGCTCATCCACAATTTGCGCCCGCAGCACGTAATTTTGATCCACGGTTCCCCCGCATATTTGGCTGACTTGGCTAACTTGGACGAATTGCGAAACCGCTACCAGTTGCACACTCCGGCGGTCGGCACAGTTGTCGATTTGCCGATCGGGGAAATGTTTTTGCAGCCCGCGATCCCCGAAACTAACTATGAGGGAGAACTCACAGAATTGGGGACAGAGGTAGTAATTAGCTTGCCGAGTCCAATTACAAGCGATCCTCGGTGGGCAAATTTTGCCGATACTGGTTTGGTAGAAGCACGCTGGCAAGGCGAAGAACTGGTACTGCGCGGCCTTTCCCAGCGGGAACTACTTTTTCAAGGTGCTGTTCAAGTCAACCTCGAATGCTGTGGCAATTGCCAGCACTACCGCGGCCAGCGCTGTTGGAATCAGTCCAGTGCTTTGTTTGGCTTTAAAGTTACTCCCGACGGTTACTGTCCTGTATTTGAAGCGATACCTGAACCGAAACTTTTGCTAGACGGGGAAACAGAAGGCGATTGAAACACTCAACTAAGGATCGCGAATTAAATAATTTACACATATTTGTGGGATGGGCGTCCCGCCCGTTCTTTCTGGACGGGCGGGACGCCCATCCCACAAGAACAATAAAAATTGTAAGTTATTTAATTCTCATTCCTAACTAACCAAAGAATCGGGGTTTTATGCAGTAGCCGGAATATCTAGGTTTACCAAGGATTAGAATATCTAATTCTTAGTATTTCGGCTTTGGGCCCCGATGAGGCAAAATTAATGTATGATTTGATAACGCTGGATTAATGCGGGTTGTTAAGGCTTAGACGGGGTGAAAGCCGTAAAACACCTAACACAAATTAATCATCCCACTACAACTAAATAATTTACCCCCTCAAGGTCGTAAACTTTAACTAAGGAATTGTGGCCATGCTTAAAACTGGGCAACCGCCAAGCGATAAGCAAGCAGTAATACCAATTTTTTATGAGGCTGCATAGAATTTTGATCCCCCCTAACCCCCCTTAATAAGCTATGCTTTATAAACATCTTTCTTAACATTTGAGAGCGATCGCGATCGAGGCTATCAAACCCTTATTCCTCGATCGCCAATTCTCAATAAATGCTAGCTATTTTCAATAAACAAGGTTGTTAAATTGTCAAGGCTTGTGTCGTGATTGCTCCCAAAAGCCTTGATTTACAAAGCTTTCAGGATTGTTAAGAAAGATCCTTATAAGGCATAGCTTAAGAAGGGGGATGCGAGGGGGATCGAGATATGTGCAACGACCCATTAAATTGGTATAATGCACTACTTTTTACCTTGAGGAAGTTACACCGTGGACTTGGGCTTCTGTGACATCTTGTTCTTCAAGAAAAGATTTACATAGGTTTTTAGAAGCGGTTTGACCCCTATTTTTCGGAGGTTTAAGCCAAAAATTTTCTGGATTAAGCCTCTTTTGTTAGTCTGCTTTTTTTGCCTAATTATTCCAAAAAAAAGGGAGAAAAGTCGTTTTCTTTTCCCCCAAGTATTCCTTTTGCCTCAAGCGCGAGCTCAAAACTAATCTAAATTCGAGTCCGGATAGTGATTGCGAATTTGTTCAGCTTCAGGACAATCGTCAGAAACTAGGGGTTCGCAGTTAGTTCTGGACACCGAAGCCAACTTCTGGGACACAGCTCCAATACTTTCTAGACGCACCATTTCTTCCCAGGAGCTAATTTCGTCTTCTTCGTCGGTTTCGTAGCGCAGCGTGACTAGATCCCCTTCAATATCTAGGATACGAGCGCGCTCTATCCAACGTTGCTGATCTCGAAGAAAAATAGAAACCTCACGACCATCACAACAGAGTTGATAGATTTTGCGCTGTAGCATTTGTCCGTTCTCCTGCGCAGTGTATTTATTCAAAAAGATTGCCTGTTTACAGTAACGTACTTTGGGTTTTACATCGGAAGGTACAACCATATCGACTGACCAGTTTCACGTTTTCTGAAACTTCAACACCGATGGGAGTTACTAAATTTGATTTTACCACCAAATCTATCGACTATGCCATTTATTCAGTTGCAGATTTTGCAGCCAGTCGCATCTCTCCCCAGACGCATTTGCCAGAATAGATCCCAGAATCAGGAATTGACGCAGCGAAAGCTCAAACACCGATACTCAAACACCGATCGCAAGAACAGACTCTGCTTTATAAATCTCGATCTTTTATGCCTCCAGTCGTCCATAGCTCTCTTGTTTTGACGGTAAGTTCGATCGCCCTCCACCGCATTTGGACTCAAATTTTAAATCGAGCGACACGATCGTTCCAAAGCGACACTCAAACAACGACAATAACAACAGACTCTGCAACAAAATCGAGATTTTGTTGCATCAGGTCGCTTTCAAACCCCTTGTTTTGACCGTGAGTTCGATCGGCCTCTACAGCCTTTGAACTCAATCTCAAACTTCAAATCTCAAACTGACAGACCAAATTGTGATAAAAATCACTGACAACAAGCAGCTCTCAAATGTAGAAAATGGTGGCGACCAACAATTAGCTTCAAAACGAGCAGGATAACCTGTGGCGGTTAAGCTAAAAGAATTGCATTTCCGTTCAAAAAAAATTGGAGTCAGCGCTCAAGAGCGTGTTAAGGAGACTAATTGATGGTGTACGCAAAAAATTGGTCGCAGCCGTCTATCTTGGAGCTAGCGCGATCGGGCAACTTTCAAGCCCTGAATTACTGGATTGACAGCTTGCTTCGACCCGAAGGGATTTATGCCCGCGTCGAACAGGCTCAGGCTGGCTGCGTCCAAATCCTAGTTGAATTCCAGCGCGAATTTGCGCCAGACAATACACTATTGGGGAGCGCTCTCCGAGAAGGCTTAGTCAAATTTATATGTCACCAACTGTGGAGGCTCAACTCGCCAGCAGTAGAAGGGGTGAGAATTCATGCACGCTTGGCCGGGGAACCAGAGTTTCTGTGGAAACAGTCAGTGCGAATTGTCACTCCAGCAAACAGCCGCCAGCGGCGTTACCGTTCCCTACTGGTCGTCGATTGGGTTAAATTTAAAACATATCGTTCTCTGCTGCTAGTGGGTTCTGCACTTGCCTCATTTATTTTAGGGTGTTGGGTGAGTTACCACGAGGCTCTGGTTCTACGGTCAGTATCCCTATCCCCGTATCAACAAGCTGCGGCCATGTCGGGACCTCCTCCAAAACGTCCAGATGCGGTGCAAGCAGCCTTAGAAGTCGTACCCGTAGTGCAACAAAAGCAAGTTGCAAATCCCTACGACCCAACCGTAACACTAATGTTCGGAGGAAATGTGAATCTATTGGATGCGATCGGAGCATCTGTCGGCAACGATTATCATTGGGCTTTTGCCAATATGGACGAGTATCGGCAAGCAGATGTGGCGATGGTTAACCTAGAAAATCCCCTAACTAGCTCTACCTTGAACCCCGGCAAAAAACAACTAAATTTTAAAGCCGATCCAGAAGCTGTGAAAGTATTAACAGCAGGAGGAGTGGATATTGTCAATCTGGCAAACAGCCACGCTATGGATTACGAGGAACCCGGGCTGGTGGATACTATAAATACTCTAAATAATGCTGGGATTGGACATCTGGGAGCAGGCAGAAATATTAAAGAAGCAAGGCGTCCAGATATTATTGAGGTTAAGGGTCAGCGGATCGCTTATCTCGGTTATTATGATGCCGACCTTAACGCCGCAGATCAAGGGAAAGCGGGCATTAACTCCCGTCGCAACAATCGCGTAGCAGAAGATATTCGAGCTCTCAGGGGTCAGGTGGACTGGATTATTGTTAATTACCACTGGGGAGTCGAATTGGCAGATTATCCGGGGGACTGGCAGATAGATTTGGCTCGGTTTACGATCGACCAAGGAGCAGATTTGGTAGTGGGACACCACCCCCACGTCCTACAAGGTGCAGAAGTTTACAAGGGCCGCCCGATAGTTTACTCGCTGGGTAATTTTATATTCGGCGGGAATGCTCGCAGTGATTACGATACCGCAGTCCTGAAAGTATCGCTCAAAGACCGGAATATGAAGGTAGAATTTCTGCCTGTGGAGGTAAAAAAGTTTCAGCCGAATGTGGTGAAGGGAGCCGCAGGTTCGCGCATCCTCAAACACGTCGAGCAAATTTCTAGTATTTTTGATCGACCGATGGGAGCGCAAGTAGTTCTCGATGCCCCAATTAACCCAGGAATGGCACCAAAAATTCCAAATTCTCCATTTCCAGGTGCAGCAAAGACTGGTACCCCAGGGTCGAGTTCCCCCGGAACTTCCGGTGAAAGCAATCTGTTAGCCCCCGGAAAACCAAAACCAACTTTGATTTTGCCGCCTTTGCCGACAGCGCCCAAACAGCCCGACAACTCCTCATTTTTCCAGAACGGGACGGTGCCTCCAATTGAATCAAACCCGCCTCCGAGTCAAGATTTGCCGCCACGCATCTACCCCACTAAACCTCAAAGTCCCAGCCGGGAAGCAGATCCGTTTACCAAAGAGCCGTTCATCAAGGAACCGTTTATTTCGCCTCCATCTCCCAGTACAGGAGGGATACCCAGTCCCCAAAGCTATCTTCCCCCGACTGGGGATCTATCTTTCAAAGTCACACTCAAAGAGCATTCGACCTCCGCGATCGTTCCACCAGGTACAATCCGCGATCGCTCCATCCCGCCGTCGATCGCCCTGCCTCCCATAGCTGCAAGCATGAGTTAACTGGTGGGAGTCGGATTTGTATACGGTGGACTCGAATCAGGGACGGTAATGGGTGAAAATAAACTACCAGCGACCGATTATTAACGACGATTTATTAACAACCAATGATCGACGACCTACTACCAATGACAAATGTGTTTGCGATCGCGCTCAAGCAAAAGCAGTACAAAACCTATATCCTCTCCGACGAAACCGCTAACTCCACTCTCGAAGTTGTGCCGGAACGGGGCGGTATTGCCACTAGCTGGCTGGTTGAAGGCAAAGAAATCTTCTACTTAGACGCGGAACGATTCGCTAATCCCGATCTGACCGTACGCGGCGGGATTCCCATCTTGTTTCCCATCTGTGGTAATCTCCCCGACAATACTTACACCTACAAGGGAGTGCAGGGAAAGCTTCATCAGCACGGCTTTGCTCGCGACTTGCCTTGGAAGCCGACGGAACAAGTTACCGAAGGTTGCGCGGCTCTTACCCTAGTGCTTAACAGCAGCGAGAAGACTCAGGATGTTTATCCCTTTGATTTCCAATTGGCTTTTACTTATCAAATTAAAGGCAATTCTTTGGAAATTATTCAGCAATATACTAATCTTGGTGCCGAACCCATGCCCTTTTCTAGTGGCCTGCACCCTTACTTTTTAGCTCCCGACAAGACAAATCTGCGCTTTGAGATTCCAGGGATGCAGTACAGAGATCAGAATACTCACTCCAAAGGTTATTTCACTGGGGTCTTCGACCCGACGCTGGATGAAATTGATGTTTCCTTTGACGAGCTGACCGGGCTGGCTGCTACTGTTACTGACGCCGCCCGCAGGTTGCGGCTCACCCTCAGTTACAACTCCAGCTATGCGAAGTTGGTTTTCTGGACGGTGAAGGGTAAGGATTTTTACTGTTTGGAACCCTGGACGGCTCCTCGAAATGCGCTCAATACTGGGGCGCACTTGATTTATTTGCAGCCAGGGGCGACTTGCGAGATGTTGGTTCGCATGACTGCAACTTTTTTCTAAAAAACACTTGCTATTTAAAATGATGGGTGCTACTGTGGGTAGGTATGTGCGGTATAAATGTCGTCGCGGGTCGCTAGCTCAGCGGTAGAGCATTCGGCTTTTAACCGATTGGTCTCGGGTTCAAATCCCGGGCGACCCATAAATCAAAATAAAACTATAAATATTGGGTTCTGAGTTTAAGTTTCAGAACTCAATATTTTAGTATTTTGACTTTTCATCAATTGAAATGTAGAAACATCCTGCGCGATCGGTGGCAAATTGTCTTAATATTGTCGTAAGAATTGAACTTGTCCAAATCCACTACCCAGAAACCACAAATAATTAGGAGGAACATCTATGGCGCTTGTACCTATGAGACTGCTGCTCGATCATGCGGCTGAAAACGGTTACGGCCTACCGGCTTACAACGTCAATAACATGGAGCAGATCCAAGCGATCATGCGCGCTGCTGATGAAACCAACAGCCCCGTGATTCTGCAAGCTTCTCGCGGCGCTCGCACCTACGCTGGGGAAAATTTCCTGCGCCACTTGATTTTGGCCGCAGTTGAAACCTATCCTCACATCCCCATTTCGATGCACCAAGACCACGGTAATGCCCCTGGTACTTGCTATTCAGCCATGCGCCAAGGTTTCACCAGCGTCATGATGGACGGTTCTCTCGAAGGAGATGCTAAAACTCCTGCTAGCTACGAGTACAACGTCCAAGTTACTCGTGATGTTGTGAATGTTGCTCATTCGATCGGCGTTAGCGTCGAAGGCGAACTGGGTTGCTTGGGTTCTCTGGAAACAGGAATGGGTGAAGCTGAAGACGGACACGGCTTTGAAGGTGCTTTGTCTCACGATCAATTGTTGACAGATCCTGAACAAGCTGTTGATTTTGTTGAGCAAACCGGTGTAGATGCTCTAGCAGTGGCGATCGGCACTTCTCACGGTGCTTACAAGTTCACTCGCAAGCCGACTGGCGAAATTTTGGCAATCAGTCGCATTGAAGAAATTCACCGCCGCTTGCCAAATACTCACTTGGTAATGCACGGTTCTTCTTCTGTGCCCCAAGAGTTGCTGGAAATCATCAACAGCAACGGTGGCAAAATCCGCGAAACCTACGGCGTACCTGTGGAAGAAATCCAAAAGGGCATCAAGTGCGGCGTTCGCAAGATCAATATCGATACTGACAACCGTTTGGCAATTACCGCTGCGGTACGTCAAGCTTTGTTTGCGAAGCCCGACGAGTTCGATCCTCGTCACTTCCTGAAGCCTTCGATCAAGTTTATGCAAAAAGTTTGTAGCGATCGCTATCAATCTTTTGGCGCAGCCGGTCACGGTACAAATATCAAGCAAATGTCTTTGGATGATTTTGCAGCTAAGTATGCTAAGGGCGAATTGAGCTCTACTAAGAAGGCTGTAGCTGTTTAATAATTTTAAGTAGGGACACGGCATTGCCGTGTCCTGAAGTCTAAAGTTAGGATTTCCGGGTAGCTGTAGAGTTGCCCGGTTTTTGTTTGAGTGCATTGTAACTTATATCGAACTCAGGTTAATGTGAAGTAAGCAAAAGTTAAGGATGTAATTTATGGATACTGATTTGTTTAACAAGATTGCTACAACACTTAAAGATCAATTTCCGAATACTACCGATGAATTTCTGATGCAAAAAGCCTGTGAGAGGTATGAAGCTGAAATGCAAATAAGGTCAAAGCTTTCTGAAAAGCTTTCTGGAAAAGTTGAACAGTTGAGCGAAGAATATCGAGACATACTTAAGGGTAAGTAAGTACGAATAAACCTTGCTGTGTAACCGAATATAAAGCTACCAGAACCTTTGCGAGTGCTTTCCTTCGGATTGCTTACGCTAACGTTTCACTCACAATGACATACTTATGTATTTTCTCACTCATCTACTTAGAAGGTAAGCTTCTAGCAAGGAAAATAGATCCTGTAGGGTGCGTCGCTATCAATAATCTACGGGCGTCAGCTAGAACATGAAGCAGCGACGCACCCTACAAGGTGCTGCATTTGAGGCTTGAACTAGGAGTAAAAAACCCAGTTATGAAGATACTTATGCGTCCAGGACTATTATCTAAGGTGAATTCCGCATATAATCCTTATTAACAGCAGCATTTTGAATCTGATTACTAAATATATCAAGCATTCCCATAATTTCTGCGTGTAACTCTATATACTCTTCTCTGTCAACCGTCAAATAATTACCATGTGCAATTTCGTTTCTTGTTTTCAAAAGCTTAATATCGATTAACACGGACTTAGTAGAGTAAACCGAAAAGTCGATTCCCAGAGTACAAGTTATTTCCTTCAAAATGTCAGAAGACAAATTGGATGCAGTAGAAATTGCATCTTTGTCTTTGTATGGTAAAGAGCATTTAGTATTTAAGTTAGAAATAAAAAAATCACAAACAGGTATATATAATGATGGTTTATTTGTGTCTCTAGCTTCGTTCAATTTTGTCTTCATTGCCAGAGCCAGAAAATTGCTACTAAGCTGATCGTAGCTAAGCCTTTGCATCGCAACATACTCTAGGTAACTATTTGATGCTAATTTAACAAAACCTTCCCAATGGGCATAGAGAATACATATTCCACTCCGAATCAACGCATTATGCCTTTGAGGAGAAACTTTTCTCGTTTCTACCAAGGATTTGACTTCTGAAAGTTCCTTCTTTCGCCAAGCAAGATCAGTGGAAAGCTTATCACTTAATAGTTCAGCAGTTCGGATACTCATTAGGGGGAAAATACTTCTCTACCAAGCGGAATCAGGTAAGGTAAACGTATTGCAGCATTCACGCCTGCTCCAGACCATTTTTGATAAGTCGGATCTGACCAAATAGTTTTGACACTATCCGATATTTGGTTTATTTGAGGTAGATTTTTATAGTTATATCCGATTCCCAATGCTACCACTTCATATAATGATAATAGAAAACCACCAAGGAACTTGTCTTGTTCAGATTTATATCTCTTGAAACTATTATCACCTGTAGTTTCATTTAGAAGATCGAATGTTGTTTTGAATGCGGTTTCTATATGGTGATAATTTAACTCTTTATTAGAAGCAACTTCACGCATTTTTTCTGTTAGGAAAACGTGAACATCACCACCCAACTTTTTAATATTTTTCTCATCTTTATCGAATAGAAGTATGAAACGTAATACTAATTCCATATCATACTGTTCTTCATAGAGCCTATCGCTTAAAGCTGTACATTTTTTGAATGGTTCATAATCTGCCAGCGATCGCATCAATTGATATAAATTTTTATTCAACATCAAAAGAATGCAATTTCTCACTTCTTGAGGTGTAGCAACTGAACCTCCTGTATTTAGTCGTTGAAATAGCTCATATTTAATCATTTTGTCGCTTTCTTTCTCAACAATATTGACTGCAATCTTTGACCGCTTAATCAATAAACGTTGTGTTTGAGTAAAAGAATTATCTTTGTCATTTGGATCGTCCCACTTTTTCCCTTTTAAAGAAGCTAAATATGTAGTTTTCTGTAAAGCTACTGGATGTGCATCTTTTTCTGATTCATCTTTTTCGGATTCATCTTTTTTTAAAAGACCGACAAACTCATATATTGTTGATAGTCTTTGCACACCATCTACAACATCCCAAACGCCATCATCTCGTTGGCTAACAAAAATTGGTGGAATAGGTATACCTAGTAAGATAGATTCTATGAAGGTTGATTTTTGATGATCTGACCAACGAAAAAATCTCTGAAAATCTGGATGAATATCAATCTCACTCCTCTCATAAAGACTAATCCACTCCCCAATAGACATTGAGTAGCCATCAGTCCGAATTTCTTGCCTTGTTTTGTCAATCTCATCTTGCAGGGACATAGTTCAACGTGTGTTAAATGTTGTTATGTATAACCATTTTTGTAGAATAGGAATACTTAGCTATTCTACTGTGTTCCGTTGCGCCTGACAAAAAGCCAGTCTTTAACCCTGTAATTATACCATATCGAAGGATTTGTTGCGTTAGTCCTATTAATTAACCAAATTACTGCGGCAGAATTCCCTGAATAAACTCCTTGCCTCAATCCTGGAAGGCATTAAAACACAACGTACCAACAATTCTAAATCCAATTCCGGCAGCAACTCACTGATTGAAACTTGCTCGTAATTATCCTCACGCAGCCCATAAACATCAAGCTGATTATTTTCCCAAAACCAGACTTCAGGGATGCGAAGTCGCAGATATTTAGCTAGTTTATTTGTACTACCGCTAGTCATTGTCACCTCCACTGCTAAATTTGGATGCTCTTTCTTCTCACCTATATAATAAGACTCGTCAGGTTCAAATGAGACATCTTTGGCTCGATTTCTGCGAGTCGCACTACCTACAGGAATATATTCAATTCCCATTTCACAAAAGTAGAGTTGTATCAAAAAATTCAGAAGACAACTGATTGTCTCATGTGCTTCGCCCAGTGTCATAAACTCGATCCATCCATCAAGATAAGTTATCCGCAAACCCGAAGAGTTTGCCATCAAAGATTCTATAGCCTCAAATTGCTCCCAACTATAATAACCGGGGAGAATCAATCGCTGTTCGGCAAGCGTAACTGTTTCTTCTAAAAGTTGTGCAGTCATAGGTATAGCCATTCTATTTTAATTTAAATATATCAATTTCGGCTGCGCCGGAATGATATAGAGGACACGGCATTACCGTTTCCCTACCGCTTTTAAATATTATATCAATTCCGGCTGCGCCGGAATGATATAGAGGACACGGCAGTGCCGTTTCCCTACCGCTATTGTAGGGACATGGTACTGACGTTTCCCTACCGCTATCAATTGTAGGGACACGGCACTGCCGTGTCCTGATTTCGGGTAAGATTAATTCCGATACAAAAGGTTTAATGAACTAGCCCGATCGCCCTTTTAATCAGCGCATCAGCCGTCAACCCATTAAACGCCATCAACTCACCAGCACTAGCAGTAGTTTCCCCGCGCTTCCAAGCGAAAGTATCGCGCGGACAATTGCTGCGTAGCATCACCGGTTCCAACATCCCAGAAGCACCACCTATCACACCAATCAAGGCATCTCCGCCAAACATTTCGGCAAATTTGTCATCGCTCAAAAAGCCACCGTCAGCCTCGGAACAAGTATTCCAAGCGACATCTGTTGGGCGGTACAAACGGCGCGGATTGATAATAGAAACAATCCGCGAACCAATCCCGGATTTTTCCAAAGCTGTCGCCGCTTCAAAGGCCGGAATCAAACTCATATCGCCAATTACAGCAAATACAACTTTCTTATCTCCAGCTATTTCTTGTAACACGATCGCACCGTCTTCCAAACCTTGGCGAGTTTGTGCAAAAGTAGTACGAATTGGTAGTGGTGACTTACTCGCAGTAATCACAATTCCCTTATTCTTCGCAGTCAAAGCCCAATCGTAACAAGCTTGAATGCTGTTAGCATCCGGTGGAAACAAAGGAAACACATTTCCATTCCGCATCATGGCGGCAAAATAGGCTTCGATTTCCGGGCGTTGGTGCGTCCAACCATTACGGCCTTGCTCTAAAGCACCGGCTGTAAATAAGGTGACAGTAGCTGGAGTTGGACGGCGCAATTCTGCCATTGCTTGGGTGACAGTTTGCCAAATTGGTAAACCGTTGATGGCAAAAGATTCATAGGAACACCACAAAGTCCGCGCGCCGAATAGCGATAAACCTACGGCTAAACCCGCACAAGCATCTTCGCTCAAAGGTTCGTAAACTTGTCCGTTTGGCGATTGATTATACAGGTCATCTGTGGTAGGATGAATGATTTTCAGGGCTTGGTTGATGTTGGCAATTCCCGATGCTTCATTGCCATCTGCATTAGTGACAATAAAAGTCCGATCGCGCTCACCGACTTTCCCTACCAAACGTCCCATTGCTGTTGTCGAAACCTTCGCTTCTCCCCCAACCGCAAATTCTTCTAAAGGCAATTCGCCCAAATCTGCCAGCGGCAATGTAAACTCAGTCACAACAGTTTTTGCTGCCGGCCCGCCGCCCGCGCGTTCGCAATTTGTCCGCACCAACTGCCAAGCATCAGCAGTCAAAGCGCGCTCTTTTAAAGCGCTGATAATGTGCGGAGCATCCAGCGTATCTTTCGGATAAAGATTGTGGGATTTGGCGCCGCGCGCGTGGACGCCCGCACCTTTTAACTGTTTGATAATAAATACAGTCAATTTGCCACCGAGAGCAGATTTTGCCGCTTTGTCAACTCCTTGTAAAACAGCTTTGGTAAACGCCATCCGCTGTTCTAGTGAAAAGGCAGTGCTGTCAATATAATCTCCGGTTTGACTTCCATCGTCAAATTCCTTAGCGTCAACTAAGATGATTTCTTCAAAACCATTTCCGTGCCAATAAGCAATCATTTCAGCATTAGTTTTAGTCGAAACCATGCTATGATGTTCTTGGGAAAATCCGTTCCAAACTAACACAGGCAAAAAGTTAGTAACGCTCGGATAAGCAGTGTGAAAATGTCCCATGCTGCTCATCGGATAGGGTTCGCCCATGCCGCCGTCGCCCATTGTGAAAGCAAACAGTTTGTCACGGTGCAAAAGTGCTCCTGACATGGCAAAATGCTGTCCTTGTCCGAGGGGGCCGGCTGGTGCTAAAAGACCTGGAATAAAGCCGGAAAGATGTCCTAACAAACCGTCTTTTTCTCGGAATTTGTCGCGCACTTGCTGTACGTTGACAATTCCCATGTCTTCCAAAGATCGATCGAGAAACATGGCACTGTAAAAGCCGGGTGCGTGATGCCCAACTTCGGTGACAATATTCTTGTGTCCCAGCATCACCAAGGCTGCGTAAGCCTCCGCTTGGCTAGCAAACCCCCCCGGGTGTCCCGATGCTTTGCTGGCCGTCACTTGCAGCGTCAGGTAGCGCAGAGCGTCTGCTGCTAGCATGGTTTGAAAGACGGCGCTCGGATCGGCTGGATCGGCGATCGATTTGCTCCCCTGGGCGATCGCAGGTGTTTTCCCGTAAGTCTCAAAACCAGGCACTGTCTCGGAAAAATACTGGATTCCTTCGCAAAAGCTGGGAATTGCTGACGTTGGCTTCGGCGTAGTTGCAGTCATGCGTTGATACCTGAAAAATTTGAAGTGGATTAATGTAAGAGTAATTTTATAGCTTCCGTGTTACCAAAAAATCATCAGTTCTATTATCTCAATCATAAATAATTCATCAGTTGACAGTTGACCCTTCGACTACGCTCAGGGCATCGCAGTTAACAGTTGACAGCTACCTCTTCCTTCGATAGAAGAGGATTGGAGCAATGAATCATTTTGTTTGATTTCCCCCTAAACGGGGAGGCTTCAGGCCCAATTTTCAGGCGTGAGATATCTCAAATTTTAGATCGATCGGTAGTTATTTTAGATCCCCGACTTCGCAGAAGTTGTCGGGGATCTGAGTTTACAAATTACTCATCAATCTAACATCTAAGGTTGTTCCACCCGTTCCCGGACATCAATGTAAGGTATAGTGCTGCTTTCAAAAAGAGAAGGTCTAGCCTTTTGATTAGCAAGCCAAACAAAGAAACTGCTGAGTGCTGGAGCCGGATCTTGATCGCGGCGCAGCGTGTAGATCAAACCTTCGCAAGGCCCATTAACGCGGCTGGTGGTGCAAATCGCTCTTTGATTGTTGACTATACCAACAGTGACATAATTTAGCTGTCGGTTGCGGTTATAATTATCCAAGCGCTGAGTTACTTGTTGGCAACGAGTTAGAGGATCGTAGCCAGAACTCGAAAAGAAATTAGAATTCCAGCGAATCCAAGGCTCTCTAAACCCTTGCGGATTTTGATAAACAGTCACTGGCTCGCCCGTCGAGGTATCGCATACAAACCCCTCCTGACTGAGGTTAAGTTGGATTTGGCTAGAGCCACGACTGATAGAAATATTGCTGAGAATATCAAACCCATTACGCTTAGTTGATGATAGCAATGCCGTAAAAGTATCGATCGGGATTGCTGCATTCAACCCCGTTTTAATCTCCTCACTCTGACCGTTCCACTGGCTAGTCACAGTGCCAACAGTATCTCCTCGCCCGTGAATTCCCACAACTCGGCCATCAGCATCAAATACAGGCCCGCCGCTCATGCCGCGCCTTATCACAGCTTGATAGCGCAGTCCATAACCTGATGATGCCCGACGAAGGCGAGAAGAAATAATACCAGCAGTAAACTCTAGTTTTCTTTCAGACTCAGCAGCGATGGGTAGCGGATAGCCAGCAACATAAATAGTAGAACCTACAACAGCACTTTCCGAAGAGCCTATTGGTGCTACTGGATACTGTTCTCGGCTTTGAAACTGTACCAAAGCCAAATCTATATCCCTATTATTTTTCGCTAGTCGCTGTATTCTGATGGCAGTATAATTTTTTTCTAAATGAGTACGAATGCTGTATTCTTGGGCGAGACTTGCCACTACGTGATTCGCCGTCAGAACAGTGTAAATATTGCCCTGTTTCGCAATAATTACTCCCGAGCCGCCACTAGAAAAACCCAGCGTATTGTTGACTTCGACCGTTGTGAACATCGCTAGCTGGGCAACTTCTTGACCTGTTTTGGCACAAGCAGCATATTGTTGGCTGACAACCGCCGTCACCGTTACTGCACCCGTCAAGATGATTGTCAGTACGTCAAACCGCAAACCCCACAGATTCATCAGAAACTCCCTATATGAGACGAGGCTAACTGCAAATATTTACTGATAGGAATTTCCCAACCGCATTTAACCATTTTTGCCAATAATTTCGGTGTCGGTTCACTCCCATCTTCAAAAGTATAGACGCCAAAACGGGGATCTCGATAGCTGAAAGCGATCGAGATCCCGATCAATCTTGCCCAAGGATCTTTGCAGCCGTGACAATTGTTGACCCCTGAACCAGAATATTTCCCTTAAGGCAGTCTTGATGGCAGGGAAACAGCAGGCTGTGCAGCCTCATCCTCCGTGTTTTCCCCTAGCTTTTCTCTCACATCAATGTAAGGAATTTTACGGGTTTCATCAAAAGACGGCATCCCGACATATCCTTGACGCCAAGCCAACAAATTATACAAAGAGCCGATCGGATCTTGACCAGGCCTGAGTGTATAAATCAAATTCTGACAGAAGCCATTGACTTGATTCGCAGTGCAGATCACGTTCTGGCCGTTCATCTGGCCCGCAGTAATGTACTTAAGCACCCTATTGCGGCGATAAATTTCGAGGCGTTGGCTGACTAATTGACACCGAGTGATCGGATTGTAGCCAGAACCGGAGAAATAATCCGAATTCCACTCAATCCAAGGCTCTCGCCCACCTTGACGGTTTTGGTACATCGTCACGGGCGCACCAGTCGAGGTACTGCACCAAAATCCGCTTTCTCCAGGTGAATTCCGACTGTAACTCGGCTCAAAAGCCACTGTCAGGCTGCTGAGGGCGATCGTTGTTGTCGCTATAACTTTTGTCAATAATTGCTGTTTCATGATGTTGTCACTTTTTTTGATGGGATTCGGTAGAAAAATTCCCAAATGCTGCGATAACACCCTTGATGTGCCAGTTCACGCTGACTTCAAAATTATGTTGTTTGCGACTTTGTTATACAAAATCCGGCTTAAATACCCCTTAATTTCTTAGTCCGATTAGGCGGACGAAAGTTTGTGTAGGATAGGTTTCAACCGCCCAGTTTTATAAAGGGATTTTTAATCCGGATTTGGGATAACTGCGTTTTCGGTGCAGTAAAAAAACCACCCCGAAGGCGATCGTAAAATACGCGCGTAAGTCGAAAGTCTGTGGTCATTACTACTAATCAAGCTCAGACTTTCGTAAACCGGAAAAATACTTTCAAAATCAGAAATTGGGATGGAGCGACTTGTAACGAAGGACATATTATACCATCGATCAAGGTATTTCATACAGCAGATTCCACATTTATGAAGTACACCAACCTATCGTTAGTTCCTAGTAGGGACACTCCAAAAGCCGTGTCCCTACACTTCACAAACATGGAATACGCTGTATCACTTGTCACTCTCAGTCCCGAGCTTTATCTGATGAGATACGGAGACGGTAGAGTTGCACTAATCAGGGGTATCTTTCCCTTTTACGAAATTTAATTTAAAATAAAGGTATGAATAAGAACTCTTAATTTATTTGCATCTCCGTATTACGGATACCGGGAAATACTTCTAAATGAGTGTAATCAGGGAGTAAGTGCTTTCTACCACCAAAGTCCGCCCTCCCTACACTGACCTTTAGTTAAGTATTAAAAACTATGAACCGTATCTTCAAACAGTTCGGGTATTTAGCGAGTGGATTAATTCTAATCGGCGCTAGCAGTTGTTCTAGCTATGATGGAGCTCGTTCTGGCGAAAACCACAACCAACCATCAGCCAGTCAATTCGGACACTTGCAGCTAGCGGGAAATCAACTTGATGCTCGATCGACTCAATTAACCCAGCCCTCTAATTCTGTTGCCTCAGTCTTAGGTAGTTCCGCAGTATCAGAGAATACCGTCACCGTTACGGTTTATAAGGTAGACAATCTGTGTCAAAGTCTGAATCCCGAAACAATTACAGGCCCAGACAACCAGTTAATGTCATCGGCTGTGAACGAAGTGTTAAACCAGCAAATTTTCAGTAGTCTTGGTTTGGTTGGTTATCGGCTGAAGATCGATCGCGACCTCGGAATAGCTACCGTAGATTTACGGGCCTCCGGGAATTCTCGGCAGAAATTGCAAAATCTGTCGAGTTGTCAGATGTTAGGTTTGTTCGGAGGCGTGCGCCAAACTTTGATTAGTTATGCTCCTTGGCAAATCAAAACCGTGCGTTTTACAGAGCTTGGAGAGGACATTTTAAGCACCGTTCGAGAATAAAGTCTTACAATTATTGAACATGGGACTTACGCACTTCTCCCCTTAAAAAAGGGTTGGGAGAGATTGAATAAACCTTCAAACCCTTTGATATCCGTTGATGCTGCCTAAGTCCTGTGACCAAAACCCAAGTAATTCCTATGACATTACCTAACGGCCCCAAAGCTCCACCCTTTGTGCAGCTAATTCAATGGATCAGCGATCCATTGACATACATGGATAAATGTGCCAAGCAATACGGCGACATTTTCACAGCTCAATTGGGCAACATCGAGCCATTGGTGATGATCCACCACCCGCAAGCTGTCCAGGAGATGCTCAACAGCAACGCGCTTCACGCTCCAGGCAGCCTGAATAGTATTCTCAAACCCCTGCTGGGAGAACAATCTATGATTATGCTCTCGGGAGAAAGGCACAAACGCGAGCGCCAATTATTGATGCCACCTTTTCACGGGGAACGGATGCGGAATTACGGCCAACTAATTTGCGATATCGCTCAAGATGTTGCCAGCAAGTGGTCGGTCGATCGACCTTTTGTGGCCCGCAGCGTCATGCAGGAAGTCACGATGCGGGTAATCTTGCAGGCTGTTTTCGGCATGGATAACGGGCCGCGGTTGGAAGAGATCAGGCCCCTACTTGCCTCAGTCGTGGATATGACTGGTTCTCCGTTGCGATCGAGTATGCTGTTTCTGAATTGGATGCAGCAAGATTGGGGGCCCTGGAGTCCTTGGGGACGCATGAAACAGCGGCGGCGGAAAATTGACGAACTGATCGACGCGGAAATTGAAGAACGCAGACTCCAACCAGACGCCAACCGCACCGACATTCTCAGCTTAATGATGACCGCGCGCGACGAAAACGGGCAACCAATGACCAATGAAGAATTGCGCGACGAGTTGATGACGCTGCTGTTTGCAGGTCACGAAACCACAGCAACGGCCCTAGCTTGGGCGTTTTACTGGATTCACCACTTGCCCTCGGTGCGCCAGAAGTTGCTGGAAGAATTGGACAGTTTGGGGGAAAATCCCGACCCGATGGAGATTTTCCGCTTACCTTACCTGAGTGCAGTTTGTCAGGAGACGCTGCGAATTTACCCCGTCGGAATGCTGACGTTTCCGCGAGAAGTGCTCACGCCCGTGGAACTGATGGGACATCAACTTGAGCCGGGAACGGTTGTCGTCGGCTCGATTTATTTGACCCACAGACGGGAGGATTTGTATCCAGAACCGCTGGAATTTAAACCGGAACGGTTTTTGGAGAGGCAATTCTCGCCTTACGAGTATTTGCCGTTTGGAGGCGGCCGCCGCCGCTGTATCGGCTTAGCACTGGCGCAGTTGGAGATGAAACTGGTGCTGGCAACCATTTTGCGGGATTTCGACCTTGTATTGGCCGAGAAAAAGCCCATACAGGCCAAACGCCGAGGGGTGACTTTAGGGCCAGCGGGCGGTGTGCGGATGACTCTGCGGGGCCGGCGGATGTCCCAGCAGATGCCTGAACCTGTTGTTAGTGCGGTTTGAAGTCGTAGCAGTTGCAGCGGTCGATCGAACTTTTGGCTTTGATCTAGTTTCCGGTAGCATCGGAATTATTAGCCAAAATTAGGACACGACAGTGCCGTCTTCCTACAATATTATTCTCGGTAGGGACACGGCTTTTGGAGTGTCCTGTATATCATTCCAATGCAACCGGATTTGATATGACTACAAAAATTGAGGAAATGGGCGATCGACCGCTTCAGCAATGATTTTTTGTAACACCCGCTACAGATCAATAGCTAGAATCCTTAACCTGTAGCTATCGCCCGCTCTCAAATTTAAAATTTTTAGCCTAAAATGGTATGAACCTTGCAAACATACCCAGATAGCAAAAGTGGGTGATTGCAATAGTCCTCTTGATATCTCGAAAGCCTCACTGCCATACTATAAAAACATATGCATACCCTGTTATTCAGCAAGGTCGGAAGCGTGTTGGCATTGCCCGCAATCTTCCGGCCTCTTTATTTTTTGGGCTACTTCAGGGCTTCGGCACAAGATGCAGAAGCCAACACAAAAGTATAAATTCTCCCCCTGTTCCCATCAATCCCTCTGCCAAACTAGAGATTCTGCCTCCAATTGAAATACAATCCGGCAACAAGTTTAAGAAATTACTAAGGAATAATTAATAAATTATTAAATGCGTTCTTTCCGCCCCGATCTCAATCTTCTGTTTTCAGAAATTCGGATACCGAGACAGACTTCGGGAGATTCTCGATATCTTGAATTTCGCTTTCATGGGCAAAAAACTCGACTTCTTTGTCGTCAATCTCGATCTGATAGCTAGCGGTAGCAGTTACAATTCGCCGCTTTTTTTTATCTTCTATTAAAACCCAACATACGACAGGCCTTACCCATCTCTCAACGTGCTGGCTTTGCTTTGTACTCCCAAAGGCATACCAACCTTTAGCTTCAATAATTTGAAGCACTTTCAAATCGTTATTTGCCATAAATATCTCGTTCGCGTTAACTTCACTATTATTCTTAGATAGAACGACACGCCGGCTTCGCAGGGCAAAGCTTCGGGAATTCCAAGCCACTTGACAACCAGATTTTTAGTCTGGAAGCAGCGGGTTAGCTGAGCATAGTCTGCGTGGTTGCCCGCTAAATTTAGTGCGATATTTTTGTACTCTCACACAATTACGGTCAAGTATTTATACCGTCTCCTCAAAAAATAGTTTTGCAGTAGCCTTAGCAGCAGCTAATTAGACCTTAGCTAGCTGCATTTAAGTGGATGCCAACTGCTTCTAACGCCTGGTTGGTGAGAGCGCTCGACATACAATGATGTTCGGACTTTCTGCTACAATCTCTAGTTGAGTTTTACCGCATCGGGTAAAACGTAACTAGAGATTGCAGCTTTCAATTCTAAGCTGGGAGCGCGCCTAATTCCCAATTAATTGTATGGTTTAGTTAATAATTGCCCAAACATCGATCACCCTAAACTGCCGTGTCTAACTCTTCGATTACCGTCACCGTTAAACTATTCGCCGCCTTCAGTGAAGCCTACGGCGTTTCGGAACTTACACTAGAATTTCCACTGCTAACCCCAGTGTCTCAAGTGCTCGAAAGCTCGATCGTCCAATATCCTCAATTAGAACAGTGGCGATCGCGCACCCGCTTCGGCCTCAACCTAGAATTCGTCTCCCCCGACACGATCCTCACTGACGGCGACGAAGTTGTACTCATCCCCCCCGTCAGTGGCGGGTAAGGGCATGGGGCATTGCTAATTGGTGGTAGTAAATCACCAATAACTAATAACTACTGACTACTGACTTCTTGTGTTCGATCGCACAACTGCTCAACTATCAACTATTGACTCAATTATTAAGTTTTGTAACAAATTTTTTAGCAAATCATCCTTGAGTGCGATCGGGCTGCTTTCTCAGCATCGCGAGCGACATTCCCAGCCCGCTCCAGGAAACGAGTCAAATTCTTGTATGGCCAGCATCTCGCCCGCCCAAAGCTGCCAATTGAACACACAACTATTTAACTACAAAATCAATCCCGACTAAAAAAATCGGGTATAGTTGACGCCCTATTTTGACCGTGATAGTCTGTGACAAGAATTGAAAACATCGCAAAACTAGAGAGTTAAGCTATGACCCAGGCGACCAGAACACAATCCACAGCAGCAACCTTCACAGCCCTTAAGTGCAAAGAATGCGGTACAGAGTACGAACTCCTTGCCAAACACGTCTGCGATTGCTGTTTTGGCCCGCTAGAAGTCAAATACGACTACGACGCCATCCGCCGCACCGTCACTCGCCAAACCATCCAAGCCGGGCCACATTCGATCTGGCGCTACCGCGAATTTTTACCAGTCGCTACAGATAACGTCATCGATATCGGCACCGGGATGACTCCTCTAGTAAAGTCCCACCGCTTGGCGCGTCGCCTCGGTCTCAAAAATCTTTACATTAAAAACGACGCCGTTAATATGCCCACTCTGAGCTTTAAAGACAGAGTGGTATCAGTCGCCCTCAGCAGAGCAAGAGAATTGGGTTTCACAACAGTATCCTGTGCCAGCACTGGCAACTTAGCTAACTCCACGGCTGCGATCGCCGCCCATGCCGGACTCGACTGCGTAGTCTTCATCCCCTCCGACCTAGAAGCAGGCAAAGTCCTCGGCACTCTGATTTATAATCCAACTGTGATGTCAGTTCACGGCAACTACGACCAAGTGAACCGTCTCTGTTGCGAAGTCGCCAATACACACGGCTGGGGATTTGTCAATATCAACTTGCGTCCTTACTACTCCGAAGGCTCGAAAACCCTCGGCTACGAAGTCGCCGAACAACTAGGCTGGAAATTACCCGATCACATTGTCGCCCCCCTTGCCTCCGGTTCCCTGTTCACAAAAATCTACAAAGGCTTTCAAGAATTCGTCGAAGTCGGTTTAGTTGATGAGAAAAAAGTCCGGTTCAGTGGCGCCCAAGCCGACGGCTGTTCCCCGATCGCCCAAGCATTCCGCGAAGGCCGCGATTTCGTGACACCAGTCAAACCGAATACAATTGCTAAGTCGATCGCGATCGGCAATCCAGCAGACGGTATGTACGCCCTCGAAGTCGCCCGCAAAACAGGTGGCAACATCGAATCCGTCAACGACACCGAAATCATCGAAGGCATGAAACTGCTAGCAGAAACCGAAGGCATCTTCACCGAAACCGCAGGCGGTACAACGATCGCAGTCTTGAAGAAACTTGTAGAAGCAGGTAAGATTAACCCCGACGAAACCACCGTCGTCTACATCACCGGCAACGGCCTAAAAACCCAAGAAGCAGTCCAAGGCTACATCGGCGAACCCATCACGCTGGAACCAAAACTAGAAGCCTTCGAGCGCGCCCTAGAACGTGCTCGCACCCTCGAACGCTTAGAATGGCAACAAGCTTCTGTTTAATAGTTATTAGTCAGTAGTCATTAGTCATTGGTCATTAGTTATCAAGCTGTTGACTGATGACTGTTGACTGTTGACTGTTGACTGTTGACTGATGACTACGGACTACTGACTAAGGACTAAAAAAATGACTGTTAAAGTTTTAATTCCCACTCCCCTGCAAAAATTCACCAACAATCAAGCCACTATCGAATGCGGCGGTGCCAACATTTCCGAATTGATTGAATCCCTCGAAACAAATTGTCCGGGAATCAAAAAAAGCCTGTGCGATGAAAAGGGAGAACCCCGCAGATTTCTCAACTTCTACGTCAACAGCGAGGATATCCGCTTTTTGGACGGGTCAAAAACTGCTCTCCAAGATGGTGATGAAGTGAGCATTGTGCCGGCGGTTGCTGGTGGTTGATTTGTAACCGCAGATATAAACAGATAGAAACAGATGAACGCAGATAGTTGTTAAATATATCTGCGTTCATTTGCGTTTATTTGCCTACATCTGCGGTTGCAAATGACGATCGTACTAGGAAACGACAGAGGCTACTTTTGCAGCAGTCCGAGGACGACGACGACCTGTTACTGCATTAACCGGAACTGGTACTGGAGATGGCAATGATGGTGATGATGATGCTAACTTAGGTGCTTCAATCGAAAGCTGAGTTCTTTGCACAAATTCCGATCGCACTGCTTCTTCAGGAATTTGCATCAGGAATACCAGCATCGGATTGCTTTGCAGTTGTCGGCGTAGCACTCGCCCAATTGCTTTTTCTATTTGCGTTTGAACTCCGATCCAGTCAACATTAAGTTGTGAGTCAGCAGTAGCAGGTAGCACAAATTCCGACCAACGATCGCTCAAAACAGTTTCAATGGTTTCATTGATTAGTCCGATCACTTCCGTGCGATCGGCTGATGTCACTACGCCTTTCAAGTGGACTTCTGGTTTAGCAACTAATTTGCCTTCCCAATTCAAAGCCGCCGCTACCGTTACCGCACCATCTCCGGCTAACTGTTGACGTTCCTTGAGGACACTCGCCTTCACCACACCCGATCGCGAAGAGTCTACTAATTCAATTCCTGAAGGCACTTTAGTACCCAATCGCATCGTATTTTCGGTCAATTCTACGACATCGCCGTTGTCAATAATCACCATATTGCTGGCGGGAATGCCCATGCTTTGAGCCGTCTTGGAGTGCTGAACCAGCATCCGGTGTTCACCGTGTACCGGCAAGAAGAACTTGGGACGAGTCATGTTAATCATTAACTTTTGGTCTTCTTGACAACCATGTCCCGAAACGTGAATGCCTTTATCGCGCCCATAAATCACGTTTGCGCCCAGCATCATCAATTTGTCGATCGTATTTACCACGGAGATCGTATTTCCCGGAATCGGATTAGCTGAGAAAATGACTGTATCGCCCTTTCTGATTTTCAGTTCGTGATGTTCGCCGTTAGCAATGCGAGTCATCGCCGCCATTGGTTCGCCTTGGGAACCCGTAGTTAAAATCAAAACCTTGTCTTCAGCCAAATTGCGGATTTCTTTTAAAGGTTTGAAAAGACTATCTTCGCACTTGATGTAGCCGAGATTGCGACAGTGAGCGATGACGTTCAACATCGATCGACCAACCACTCCCACAAACCTATTGTTTTTCTTAGCCAAGTCCAAAACAATTTGCAATCGGTGTACCGACGAAGCAAAAGTCGTCAGCAGCACTCTTCCCGTTGCTTGAGCGATAATTCTGTCTAAATTCGGCGCAACAGAACGTTCGGAAGCCGTAAAACCGGGAACTTCCGAGTTAGTAGAATCGCTAATCAAGCACAATACGCCTTTTTCGCCGTACTCCGCCAGTTTTTGCAAGTCAAAATGTTCGCCATCTACAGGAGTATGGTCAATTTTGAAATCTCCGGTGTGGATGATAATTCCCACGGGAGTGTGAATAGCCACGGTGAAACTGTCGGCCATCGAGTGAGTGTTGCGAATGTATTCGACTAAGAAATGCTTACCAATTCTTACGGTATCGCGGGGTCGAACAGTCCTCAATTCAGTACGATGAGACACTCCTGCTTCTTCCAATTTTCCGGCTAGCAAAGCCATCGCCAAACGTGGGCCGTAAATCACCGGAATTTCAAATTGTTTGAGGTGATAAGGGATACCGCCGATATGGTCTTCGTGACCGTGAGTCACGATCATACCTTGAATTTTGTGGCTATTTTCCCGCAGATAAGTCATGTCTGGGAGGACAATATTTACACCGTGCATTCCATCTGTCGGGAATGCTAAACCTGCATCCAAAAGAATTATTTCGTCGCCGTACTCGAACACACAAGTATTTTTTCCGATTTCGTGAAGTCCACCGAGGGGAATAACTTTTAGAACTTGTGCAGTTGTATTTTTGATCATGCGTATCCTTTGTTAGTTATTTTGTTATTTGTCTGTTGACTGTTGTCTGTTGTCTGTTGTCTGTTGTCTGTTGTCTGTCACCTACTGTCTATACCTCTCCCATAATCCCTGTGGAACAGGCATCCTGCCTGTTCAAAACAAGCTTTTTGGGAGGTGTCTACTGTCTGTTGTTCGTTGATGGGGGCGATTTTTTCCAAGATATTTCTGGAAAAATTCCCTACGGGTTTTACTCTCCCGTACAGTTAGTTGTCTCCAATCCTCGATCGGCAATCCTTAGCTGTCAGCTAATAACTCATAGCTAATGACTAATGACTGATGACTGATGACTGATGACAACCAAATATTTAGTTTTCAGAAAACTCGTTCTCGCCTATCTAGTCTAGTTAGCTGATAACTGTGCTAGTTGACTCAGTACGTCCTTTAACTTTTGAGTTACCTCAACGGGCGGATCGCACAGGGGCGGACGGGTGGAGCCGACATCCCAGCCTTGAAGTTTGAGAGCTGTCTTCACGGGAATGGGATTTGTGGTAAGAAATAGAGCTTTAAACAAGTCAAAAAGTTGCAAGTGAATCTGGGTAGCGACTTGAACTTGACCGGCCTCGAAAGCTTTGATCATCTGTTGCAGTTGTTCTCCTACCAGATGGCTGGCTACGCTAACTACACCAGATCCTCCTACTGCCATCATCGGCAAAGTTAGGGAATCATCTCCAGAATAAATGGCAAATTCAGGGGGTGTCAAGCACCGAATTTGACTTGCTTGATCCAAGTTGCCACTTGCTTCTTTTACAGCCACTATGTTGGAGATTTGTGCCAATCGAGCTACTGTCTCGGGCAACATATTTTGGCCTGTGCGACCGGGGATGTTATATAACATTATAGGCAATTCTGGAGCAGATTGCGCGATCGCCCGAAAATGATTGTACAAACCTTCTTGTGGCGGCTTGTTGTAATAAGGAACGACCTGCAAACAACCGTCTAACCCTAGTTTAGCTGCTTTTTGGGTAGCTGCGACTGCTTCTGAAGTAGAATTCGATCCGGCTCCTGCTATTACCAAAGCTTTACCGGCTACTGCCTTTTGCACCACCTGAAATAATTGGTACTCTTCATCCCAGCTCATAGTGGGAGATTCGCCCGTAGTTCCGCACAATACTAGGGTATCAGTACCGCGATCGGCTAAATGAACTGCCAATTGTTCTGCTACCGCATAGTTAACGCTGCCGTCTTCCTTAAACGGCGTAATCATTGCAGTCAGAACCCGTCCAAACTTTACCACACTTTCTCCGATTTTAGGCTTGTGATTTTTGATTTTAAATTTTTGATTTCAGATGGAAGCTCGATCTAAAATCCGCAATTTCAATTTTCCTGCTTGCTTGCGCCTGCTAATTAGAAGCCGCCGCTGCTTTTATTCGCAGCAAATCTTTGTCTGCTAGCAACTCGGCTATCTGCACCGCATTTAAAGCTGCCCCTTTGCGAATTTGATCGCCCGACAGCCACATCTCCAACCCGCAGGGGTGAGAAATATCTTGGCGAATCCTGCCGACTAACACCTCATCCTTACCGCTGGCCTCTGCGGGCATCGGAAAATAATTAGCTTGCCAGTCTTCTACCAGCTTAACCCCGCTCGCCTGCTTTAAGATTTCCCTGGCCTCGATCGGGCTAAAAGGCTCTGCAAACTCCAGGTTAATCGCTTCGGAATGGGCGCGCAGTACGGGAACCCGAACGCAAGTTGCCGAAATTCTGATTTCCTGGCTCCCAAATATCTTCCGAGTTTCGTTGACCATTTTCATCTCTTCCTCACAATACCCCAAATCGTTAATCGGCGTATTGTGCGGAAACAAATTAAAAGCTAAGGGGTAGGGAAATATATCTGTTTTGGGCGTTTCCCCCTGCAAAATTGCTCTTGCTTGATCCTTCATTTCCTCCATAGCCCTCGCGCCCGCGCCGCTGGCTGACTGGTAAGTCGCCACAACTATCCGCTGCACCGGTCTAACTTTGTGCAGCGGCCAAACTGCCACTGCCATCAAAATCGTCGTGCAGTTGGGATTAGCAATTATACCTCGGTGAGATGCTACCGCTTGGGGATTGACTTCGGGAACCACTAACGGTACGTTCGCATCCATGCGGAAAGCGCTGGAATTGTCGATGACTACGGCCCCGGCGGCCACTGCTTTCGGAGCCCAGAATTTGGAAGCAGAGCCTCCGGCTGAGGCGAGCACTAAATCTACGTTATCGAACGATCGCTCCCCCACTGCTTCCACCGTCAGCATTTGCCCGCCAAACGGCAATTTTGAACCCGCAGAACGCTCCGAAGCCAGCAGCTTCAAGTGGGCCACCGGAAAACTGCGACTGTACAGGAGTTCTAGCAACTCAGCACCGACTGCACCGGTGGCTCCTAAAATGGCAACTCGATAGGATTGAGACAATTAATTTCCTCCACAAATTAAAGTTTAAACGATCAAAATCAAAAATTAAAATAACCGCAATACTCAATATCAAACTTAATTAATCTTAGGCGACATCAGGATCGTGAGAGGATGGCAAGGGTGCAGTTAACCAGAGCGGTTGATCGAACGAGTCAGATTGCAGCTCGATCATCACCAGTTTCACATTAGCATCTTTCGCCGTTAGCGAAGCTTGCAGAAGAGGATCGCCCGGCGCCAATCCGCATCCTTCTGCCAGCAGTCGCATCCTTTGACTTTGGCTGGGTGCCGAAAAATTGACATCTGAGGGCAATATGTGCTATGGTTCATCGGCAATTGGTGGACTTAATCTCCAATTTCCTAGCAACAAAAGCTAGTATCCTCAAACTAAAACTATTTGGCAAAAGCCAAAAAAGTCGCCGGACATGACTTACAGTCTCATCCGGTAGAGGTGTCTGTAGTCGTGCCACTACAAGCCAAAACGTACAAACTTAAAATGCAGGCAAAGTCAGATTTGTATGTATTTTATTAGAAAATTGTTAAATATCAAAAAAAGCCGATGAAAGTAACCCAGGAAAAACTTCCAGCTAGTCAAATTGGTCTGGAAATCGAAGTACCATCAGAAAAGTCAAAACAAGCCTATGAGCAAGTAATTAAACAATTTGCTCGCGAGGTCAATATTCCTGGGTTCCGCAAAGGCAAAGTTCCCCGCCAAGTTTTGCTACAACGCCTGGGCCAGACTCGCTTGAAGGCGACGGCTTTGGAAAATTTGATTAATGATTCTCTGCAAAAAGCCCTCGAACAAGAAGAAATTCAGGCAATTGGCAGTTTTGAACTAAGCATTGAGTTTGAAGAGTTACTAGCTAAGTTCGATCCAGAACAGACTCTGACTTTTACAGCTAAGGTTGATGTAAAACCAGAAGTCAAAATGGGGCAGTACACGGGCTTGCAGCTTCAAGCAGAAGAAGCTAAGTATGATGAGGCTCAGGTGGATGAGGTATTGGCAAAATATCGATCGGACAAAGCTACCTTAATCCCCGTAGAAAGCCGCCCAGCTCAGTTAGGAGATATGGCTTTGGTTGATTTCTCCGGCAGGTTTGCAGAAGCCCCCGAAGGCGAAACTCCCGCACAAATTCCCGGTGGCGAAGCGCAAGACTTTCAAGTAGAATTATCAGAAAATCAGTTTGTACCGGGCTTTATTCAAGGCATGATCGGGATGAATTCGGGAGAAACTAGAGAAGTTTCTGTCCAGTTTCCTGATGAGTACAGCAGTGAAGAATTAGCCGGTAAGCCGGCAGTCTTTACGATCACCCTGAAAGAACTTAAGGAAAAAGAATTGCCGGAGTTAGACGACGACTTCGCCCAAGAAGTCAGCGAGTTTGAGACTTTAGCAGAACTGCGCGAATCCCTAGAAACTCGGTTTAAAGCAGACCAAGAAAATAAGACATCTGCTAATAAGGAAAAAGCTATATCAGCAGCACTCGTGCAGTTAATAGAAGTCGAAATTCCCGAAACAATGCTCGATCGCGAAATCGATTATTTGCTCAACCAACAAGCGGTTCAGTTGAAAAATTACGGCATAGATATCAACCAACTGTTTACCGAAGAAAATATGGGGCCGATGCGGGAACGCTCGCGCCCAGAAGCAGTCGATCGCCTCAAGCAGTCTCTAGCTCTGGCAGAAATAGCCAAGCTGGAATCCTTATCTGTTGAGACAGAAGAAATAATAGAAGAAGTAGCAAGAGTCAGAAATCAGTTTCCTAAAGGAGATTTTGACCCTCTAAAATTGATGGAATTTGTAGGAGAAGACTTGCTCAAACAAAAAACCCTGAAATGGTTGGAAGAACAAGGGACAATCGAACTCCTACCTGAAGGCTCTCTGACTCCCGCAGTAGAATCTGAAGAATTAGAAGCATCAGAAGAATCAGACGCTGAAGTTTTGGATGTTTCAGCCACGAGTGTCGAAGTTGAAGTCGTAGGCGAAGAGTAGAGCCAGAGGTTTGGCTTCTAGGAACTACGAGTGTAGGGTGCGCCGAAGCGCACCTGATCCTTATTGGCGTTGCTGAATTTAGGTATGATTCACTCGCTTAGGCAATCCCTGAAATTTAGAGTAGGGGCAATTCAGGAATTGCCCCTACTCTAAATTTCGGAGGTAAATCATACTCCAAATCAGCAACGCCTCCTTACTAAGCTGTTCCAAATTTAACTCACACGATTTGTAAGCTGAATGCCTTGCACTACAATCATTTATGAGTGGGAAAATTAAAGCTGGATTAGCTTACAAGCTCCGAGCGCGCACTGAAAAAAGCGATTATTTGCAAGTAAGTCTTTTAACTCATTCACCCCGCGAGCATTGCGAGTCAAGCCAGCGTTGTGCCGACAAAAAGCAATCTCACGCACTCAAAACTCCCCATTCCCCCCGATCTCCGTTCAGAAGAGGCATAATAGTTAAAGGCTGGCGGCTTAATTTAAAGCTTTCATCAGCAGCAGCAAATAGTCTAGAATCCTTGACTGGTGTCTTATGGTTGTATCTCAATCTTCCAATTACCTAATTACAAGCTATAACGATTTTGATGTCAGCGACAGCCCCAGCAATGTAGTGCCGATGGTACTAGAACAGTCGGGGATGGGCGAACGTGCTTTTGACATTTACTCGCGCTTGCTGCGGGAGCGAATTGTGTTTTTAGGAACCCCCGTAACCGACGAGGTGGCTGACTCGATAGTGGCTCAGCTATTATATCTAGATGCTGAAGACCCAGAAAAAGATGTGCAAATGTACATTAATTCTCCCGGCGGTTCGGTGACAGCCGGCATGGCAATTTATGACACAATGCAGCAAATCCGCCCGGATGTGGTGACGATTTGTTACGGTTTGGCAGCCAGTATGGGTGCATTTCTGTTGACAGCAGGAGCCCACGGCAAACGGATGTCTCTTCCTAGCTCTCGGATTATGATTCACCAGCCGCTCGGAGGCGCTCAAGGTCAAGCAGTTGATATTGAGATTCAAGCCAAAGAAATCCTTTATCATAAGCGTAAGCTGAATGAACTGCTATCGCACCACACAGGTCAATCGCTGGATAAATTAGAGGCTGATACTGAGCGCGACTTTTTTATGTCAGCCGAGGAAGCCAAAAATTACGGTTTGGTCGATCGAGTTATCGAAAAAGAAAACCTTCCGGCTGCGGGAGAAAATGTCACTGCACTGAAATAAGAGGCTGTTATGTCTAAGTACGACTCCCATCTAAAATGTTCGTTTTGTGGCAAGTCTCAAGAGCAAGTGCGCAAGTTAATCGCAGGCCCAGGTGTGTATATCTGCGACGAATGCGTAGACTTGTGCAATGAAATTTTAGATGAGGAGTTGTTTGATTCGAGTGCAGTGCCGGCGGCGACGGCTCCGAAGCAGGAAACGACGCAAAAGCGTCGGGCTACCTCGGGCAAAAGTATGTCGATGAGCCAGATTCCGAAGCCGAGGGAAATTAAAAATTACCTCGACGAAAACGTGATTGGCCAAAATGAAGCGAAAAAAGTGCTCTCAGTCGCTGTTTACAACCACTACAAGCGCCTGAGCTTTATCCATGCCAAAAATAGCGGCAAGCACCCGCCGGAAGAAGTAGAACTGCAAAAATCGAATATTTTGTTGATCGGGCCGACGGGCTGCGGGAAAACACTACTGGCTCAGACTTTAGCTGAGATGCTAGATGTGCCGTTTGCGGTGGCTGACGCGACGACGCTGACCGAAGCGGGTTACGTTGGGGAGGATGTGGAAAATATTTTGCTGCGACTGCTGCAAGTGGCAGATATGGATGTGGAAGAGGCGCAGCGCGGAATTATTTATATTGATGAAATTGACAAAATTGCCCGCAAGAGCGAAAATCCTTCGATTACGCGGGATGTGTCGGGGGAAGGAGTGCAGCAGGCGCTGTTAAAAATGCTGGAAGGGACGATCGCCAATGTACCACCTCAAGGCGGCCGCAAACATCCCTATCAAGACTGCATCCAAATTGACACCAGCAATATCATGTTTATCTGCGGCGGTGCTTTTGTCGGTCTGGAAAAAGTGATCGAGCAAAGAACGGGTAAAAAGTCAATGGGTTTTATTCAGCCCGGAGAAGCTGTGCCGAAGGAAAAGCGGGCTGCTGATGTACTCAAGCAACTAGAACCGGATGATTTGGTGAAATTTGGGATGATTCCTGAGTTTATCGGGCGGGTGCCCGTGGCGGCGGTGTTAGATCCGCTGGATGAGGAAACGCTGATGGCGATTTTGACTGAGCCACGCAATGCTTTGGCTAAGCAGTATCAAAAGCTGCTAAAGATGGATAACGTGCAGTTGGATTTTCAGTCGGATGCGATTCGGGCGATCGCCCAGGAAGCATACCGCCGCAAAACTGGGGCGCGGGCGCTGAGAGGAATTGTCGAAGAGTTGATGTTGGATGTGATGTATGAGTTGCCGTCGCGCAAGGATGTCGCCCGGTGTACGATTACTAAGGAAATGGTCGAGAAGCGATCGACCGCCGAGTTATTGGTACTTCCGTCTTCCCTACCAAAACCCGAGTCGGCTTAAAAGTTTTCACATTGTCAAGAAGTCTTTTAGGGCGGGCAGGATGCCCACCCCACAAGAAAATTCACTCTTTGTGGAACAGGCATCTTGCCTGTTCTTGAGCATGGTACAACATATCAAATAGTTTCCAGTTATACCAATTTTTTATGAGGCTGCATAGAATTTCGATCCCCCCCTAACCCCCCCTTAATAAGGGGGGACAAGATTCTTCTCAAAGTCCCCCTTCTTAAGGGGGATGCGAGGGGGATCGAGATATGTGCAACTTCACATTAAATTGGTATTACATTGGAATTATTAGAAATTAGGAGACGGCAGTGCCGTGTCCCTACCGAAAATAACATTGTAGGGAGACGGCACTGCCGTCTCCTATATCATGTCCAAGAGTGCTGTTCCGCATCTAAATTGTATTTTTTGGGCGGACGAGACGCCCACGCCACAAGACTTTTCTTAAACTTGATTATACAATTTAAATGCACTTCATCTGATCACATCAAGCCAACGCCCAATTCCCAAATTCCCATCTACCAATCGATAAAATCATCCTCACCTAACTCAGAAGATAACTCGGGAAAATCCGGTTCAGGTTCCAATCTAAAAGTTTCCGACTCCCAAACCTCTAAGTCATTCGATAAATCCACTACTTCCCCGTCAAACATATCAGCTAATTGTCGAGTCGTATTTGCGACAGCTTGAGCATCAGCACGCACCGCTACAGCCTGAGCATTTAAGTCATTCTGAGAGTCTGTAGAGCCGCTTGTGGGCGATGAAACCTCGGAAATTGCCCGCACATTAACGGCCGTATTTTCAGTTGCTGGCGGGTGTTTTTGTTCCTCTCCCTCATCCTTAGAAACACCATCGGAAACCTCAGAATCGACCGAGTGCCGCACCTGTTGATTCGCTTCACCCACAGAACGAGAATTCCTCGGAGTTTCGCCAAAACCTCCGTTAGAAGCAAGCAAATCCTTGGGGTGAGAACTATTAGTTTGGGTCGGATTTGTCAATCCCACTTTTACTTTTACTGGACGGTTAAAAACTTGCAAAAAAGCTTCTTCAATATTAGGTACTTTGCCTTTAGCCAGATCGAGCAACTTCTGCGACTTAATCTTAACATAAGCACTATCATTGCTAAAAATTACTAGCTGTCCATGTTGGCGAAGCAGCGATTGAGTGCTATGCGGCCGCACGCGGTCAAGTACCTGTTCCCACACTCGATTTAGATCGATTTCATCGGCTGAATTAGTCGGTGAATAATTTTTTGGATTCGTTTCAGCAGTTGGTACAGATTCGGGAATCGGTGCGGTCGATGTGTTTTCTGTGCGATTAGCCACAGGCGGCGGCTGAGGTGGAGTATTTTGAGTTTTGAAAGCGGGAGGCTGTTCGATATCAAATGTCTGGTTCCCCCTCGATTGTAGGGGCGGTGCCCCCGTGCCCGCCCTGGGTTGAGTCGGTTCCACTGTTAGTTGCGGCTGAGTTCTAATTGCTGATGGCAACAATCCCAACAGCGTTACTTCTAGCCACAAACGCGGCTGAGTAGTGTTTTTAATTTGCACTTCGTGAGTTTGCAAATGTTTCTGACCTGCCAAAATTAACTCGGCATTCCAAGTGCGTGCAAGAGTGCAAAGTTTTTCCCAAGTTCCGGCTGTTAAAGCTACTAAATCTGACCGTTTTGGTGCTGATGAGGCTATTAGCAAATCTCGGTAAAAGCTCGCGAGACTTTGCAGCACGATTAGGGGTTCCCGACCGCGATCCATGAGGTGTCGAGTCATGTCTATTAATGCTGTAGCGTCATCTTTATCAATAGCTTCTAGCAAATCCATCAAGTCATTCTCGGGGACAGCACCGACTAAATCCCAAACTTTTTCGACTGTTATTTCACCGGAGAATAGACTTAGTTGGTCGAGCAAACTTTCGGCATCTCGCATACCTCCTTGGGCGATTTGAGCGACCATTTTTATGGCATCACTGGCAATGTTAATATTTTCTAATTTGGCAATTTTGTGCAAGTGTGCGGTCATTGAGTCGAGGGGAATCCGCCGGAAGTCAAATTTTTGGCAGCGAGAGATGATGGTTTGTAGGACTCTTTGAGGGTCGGTTGTTGCGAGGACGAATACGACGCGATCGGGTGGTTCTTCTAAGGTTTTCAATAAGGCATTAAATGCCTGGGTACTGAGCATATGAACTTCGTCGATTACATATACTTTATAGCGACACTGTACTGGCGCGAATTGAGCTCGTTCGATCAAATCCCGAATGTTATCAACTCCTGTGTTGCTGGCGGCGTCGATTTCGATAACATCTAGTGTCGAACCTCGGGCAATTTCTTGGCAAACGTTACATTTGCCGCAGGGAGTCGGGGTTGGGGCATCCGTAGAAATACAGTTGAGGGATTTGGCAAAAATTCTGGCACTGGAAGTTTTACCGGTGCCTCTGGGGCCGGTGAATAGATATGCTGGTGCTATGCGCTCTTGGAGGATGGCGCTGGTGAGGGTTTGGGCGATCGCCTCTTGACCGACTAATTCGGCAAAAGTCTGAGGGCGATATTTGTGATGCAGGGGTTCGTAGGTCACGATCGAATATTGGTGGTATTAGCTGTAATCTTAGCTAAGGAGACACGCGCTCGATCGCAAAAAGAGTTCTACTCTCAAACCAAGCAGCCGGTGGACTGGCACGGCGTCCAGGATTGAACAGTAGCAATTAGCACGCTCCCAGCCTTCGCCTCTCGATCGGGAAGGGCGATCGGTTGTTCTCTTTCATCTTTTCTGCTACTTGTTCCCGGAGTTACTATTAATTTATGTGTATTTACTTTTATTTGCTAGAAACGGAGCGCGCCGAACCAACATTTTTTCGACCTATATTGGTATAATCTGTCACAGACAATTAGCCATTTATTTTTGCCACTGCCAGCGCGCGATTTTCCGATATTTTGGCAACCTGCTTGCAGTTAAAGATAGAGTATTTATTAGAGGGTGCCGATTCGAGTTGCAGAAATCCAGTTGTACCAAGATAGTGGTGAAATGATGTCAAATTTGGTTGATTGAGTTACACTGCCTACTCTACTCTGGAGTTCTGTATAAATATAGCGTCAAAATTTACCCTTTAAAAGCCCATGTCAACCAAAATAATCCTTGTAGAACCAAGGTTGGCAGTAGCCTCTCCCAAGCCCAAACAGGCTAAAATAGCAGGTTTATCCTCAGATCAACTCTTAATGGGAGGGTCGGGATTACTGTTGTTATTGCTGATCGGTTTAGCGGTGTTTACCAAGCTCAAACTTGACGATTTGAGCAAAAAGCTCAAATTTGAGGAGTTTAGAAATCGAGAACTCCAGAAAAAATACAAAATGGCTCTGGAAACCATGACAAAGATGGAAAAGAACCCCGACCTCATCCACTCGCGAGACTTTAATTTAGACTACCTGAGAATGCGGATGGCGGAAGAAGTTTTTCACTTTGCGATCGTGAACAAGATTAAGGTAAAAGTCAAAGAGAAAATTAGTATTGCCCTGCGTCCGACTCAGAGTGCAGTAGGAGATAATAATGGGAATGCGGGCACTGGCAGGCAAGTAGATTCGACGTTTGATATCGAATATGAAACTGGCGATCCCGCAGTAAAAATAGAAAAGCGAGTGCTGTTTCGGATTCAAATTAAGCTGATGAAACTGCCGACTCAGGCAACATCGGCGACAATTAACCAAATTATTGACTGTTTGGAAACTTATCTGAGTCCTTCAGACGACCACGACAGTTGGCAGCCGACAATTCAAGGTCGCATCGTTCACATTGAGTGGGATCAAAAAGCAAAGCCGACGCCAATGTTGGTGCTGGAACAGTCGAATGAAGGGGTGAATGTTACGTTTAGGACTACCAGAACGCCTACTGGCAGACCTGCAAATGAAACTGAGAGCCAGTTAGTAGGAGCTAAGGGGCAAAAAAGTAGCAAAAGTAGTTCCAAAAGTGCAGCCAAAGGTGGCACAAAAAGTCCTGCGAAGGTAGGAGGAAAGCGTCCCGGTTCTCGGAAATAAGTTTAGGTGAATTAATTTTATTTTGCCGAAATAATGCTTGTTGCGGTAGGTGTTGATGTGTCTTGTGCGAGGTAGCCGTCTTCCATGTGAATAATGCGATCGGCAATGTCTAAAATCCGGTTGTCGTGGGTAACGAGCAAGATGGTGCTGTGCTGTTCTTTAACCAAACCTCGCATGATCTCTACCACATCTCGACCGGATTTACTGTCTAGCGCTGCTGTCGGTTCGTCGGCTAAGATTAATTTGGGTTGGCCCACTAATGCGCGGGCGATCGCCACTCTTTGTTTTTGTCCGCCAGAAAGACTGCTTGGGTAATAATCTATTCTGTCTCCCAACCCCACAGCTTCCAAAATTGCTTCTATTTTATCATTAGTTTCTTGGTTGGAAAGATGGCTGTGCAAGTCGAGAGACATTTGCACGTTTTGCCTAGCTGTCAAGCATTTGAGCAAATTATGAGCTTGGAAAATATAGCCGATGTCGCGCCGCACTTGAACTAATTTATTTTTCCTAGTTCCCCGCAATTCTTGATCGAGAATTTTGAGACTACCTTCTTGGATCGATCGCAAAGCTCCAACTAAGGTCAATAAGGTTGTTTTTCCAGACCCAGAAGGCCCAGTCATGAGCACAATTTCGCCCGGATTAATTTCGAGGTTGATATCAAATAATGTCTGTTTGCGAAGTTGACCTTCACCGAAGGAATGATTGAGATTTTGAATTGAAACAACTGGTAGAGTGTTCATTGGTAATTGGTAATTGGTGATTGGTGATTTTTTATATTATATTTACCAACACTTCGGACAGTTTCAGGGCTTACGCATGGGGCAAGAAACCCGGTTTCTACGAATTTTGCATTTAGTAACAAGAAATATACGAAGAAACCGGGTTTCTAAGACTTCTTCCCTCAACATCTATCGGTTAAATCCGTTACATCTCACCGAAGAACACCAATGTCATTAAGGGGATTTTTCGTGGGTCGGGCGGGTTTATCTAACTTATTTGCTAGCTTTAAAGTCCTTGGCGAACCCGCCCCTACAGCTTTTTGAGAATGGTGCTCTTCTATCAGTTACATCCGCCGTTACACAATCCGTTGCCGAACTTCCTTCATTAAAAAATATCTGCTGGATCTGCCGATTGCAACTTCCTAACTGCGATCGCCCCTGAGACAGAACACATAACTACTGTCATTGTAAACACAGTTACAACTTTCCCCAAAGTCATGTACATCGGCAAACTCGTAGCAGTTCTAGCTAAACCGTACAGCACCACAGAAATCCCAAGTCCTGGTAAATAGCCAAGAATTGCAAGAATCAAAGCTTCTTGAAAAACCACACCCAAAAAATAACTGTCTTTATATCCCATCGCCTTCAGCGTAGCGTATTCTGGCAAATGGTCGGTAACATCAGTATAGAGAATTTGATAGACAATCACGATGCCGACAATAAATCCCATTGCCGCACCGAGAGTGAAAATAAATCCGATTGCTGTGCTTTCTTCCCAATACTTTCTCTCAAAAGCTACAAACTCTTCTTTAGAAGCAATTCTTACGTCTTGTGGTAAAGTAGCCCTCATTTTTGCAATCACGGCCTTGACATTAGTTCCTGGCTGTAAATGAACAATTCCGATATCAATTAAACCTCTAGTTCTTCTACTGTGAAAAATTCGCAGAAAGTTCAAATCGCTGGTAATAATATTGCCATCAGCACCGAAAGATGCTCCTAAAGTAAATAACCCCTCTACAGTAACGCGACGGTTATCTATTTCAGTTTCTACAAGCTTTCCCTGGTTGAAATATTCTGCTACTGGCCCAAACTCCGGGCGCGAAGCTCGATCGAATAAAACGACATCTGAAATTTTGATTTTGTCCAAATTATCTTTAATTTCCGGCATCTCAAAGATCGGATGAGTTGGGTCAAAACCGATTACCATCAGTTGGCGAGTATTGTTTTTGTCTGGTGCGGGATTTTTCCACAAACCAAAGCCTAGATATACCGGGCTAATTCCGGTAACGCCATTAAAACTCAAAGCTTGATACAAACGCCGTTGGGGGAAACTTTTCATGGCTATTAAAGCCGTTGACTGGGTGCTGGTGATAAAAATATCGCCTTTTAAGTTTGCATGAAAGCTGACGGAACTTTGAAATAGCGCATCTCTAAATCCAAACTGGATAAACATCAGCAAGTCGGCGAAGCCAATGCCGGCTAGTGCGATTACTAAACGCATTTTTTCGCGCGTCAATTGTGCCCAAGCTAGTGGTATTTTTGCCATAAAGAAGGAAGAAGGAAGAGGGAAGAAGGAAGAGGGAAGAAGGAAGAGGGAATATTAAGTTCGATCGAGCCGATGACCTATTACCCATTACCTATTACCTATTACCAATCTTAAATATTTATTTTAACTTCAACTTGCAAGTTTGTCAGGGTTGCAACTTTTTTACTCGACTCGGGATTGAGGCGAATTCTTACTTCTACAACTCTAGCATCGGTGTCGGCGGCGGGGTCTGTGTTGAGGACATCTTTTTTGCCGATTTGTTTGCCGATGCGAGCAACTGTTCCTTCCAAAGTGCCTGTAAAAACGGAGCTGGTAACGGTAGCACGCTGGCCGTTTCGCACTTTTGCGATGTCGGTTTCGTAGACTTCTGCTATGGCGTACATTTGATCGGTGCGGCCTAGTTCTACGATACCGTCTTGAGTATTGATGCGTTCTCCTTGTCTGGTGTGAACTTTGAGGACGGAGCCGGATACGGGTGCTTTGACGTAGCTTAAGTTTAAGTCTACTTGGGCTTTTTGTTTAGTGGCGATCGCACTTTCGACTGCGGCTTGGGCGGCTTGCACGTCTTCGGGGCGGACTTCACCAATTTGATCGAGATTTGCTTGAGCTTGATTGATTTGTTCTTGACCAGTTTCTGACTTTTGTTTGAGCATTGCTTCGGCTTGATTGATTTGTTCTCTGCCGGTTTCTATTTTTTGATTTAAGATAGCTCTAGCTTGGTTAATTTCCTCTCTTCCTGTTTCTAATTTGCGTTTGAGATTGGCTCGGGATTGATTTATTTCCTGCTTGCCTGTTTCTACTTTTTGTTTAACTGTGGCTTGAGTTTCGAGTATTTCCTGTCGCAAACTTTCGACTGTTTTTTCTAATATAGCTTGCGCTTCTTTGACTTTCTGGCGAGCCGTTTCTACTGCTAAGCGTTTGGTGTCGTAGGCGGAAGCAGAAATTGCGCCTGTTTCGGAGAGTTCTTGATTGCGTTTTTCCTCGGCTTCGGCGTTGGCTAATTCGGCTTTTAGTCGATCGACTGTAGCATTTCCAGAGGCAATTTCGCCACGCACTTGAGCTTGTAGCCTTGCAAGTTTGGCTTGCTGCACCTCTGTTTCTCTTTGCAGCCCGGCCTCAAATTTGGCAAGATTAGCTTGTTCGGCTTCGGTTTCTCTTTGCAGTTGTGCATCAAATTTAGCGACATTAGCTGCTGCGCCTTCGGTTTCTCTTCGCAGTTGAGCTTCTAAGCGGGCGACATTGGCTGATTCGCCTTCGGTTTCCCTTTGACGTTGAACTTCTGACTTGGCAACTTCGGCTTTCTGAGCGCCGATTTGACCTGTTTTTGCGCCTGCTTGAATTTTCGCTAATTCTGCTTGTTTGACTTTGACTTCTTTGTCGGCTTGTTGGAGGACTGCTTGAAGCCGATCGCGCGTATCGAGAACTGCTATTATTTGTCCTTGACTGACTCGATCGCCCTCTTCCACCTTCAATAGTTCAATCCGCGCGCCTTCAGAAGCCGAAGGCGCCGACAATTTGATCACTTCCCCCTGTGGAGTCAACCTGCCTAAAGCGGTAACTGTGGTGCGGGTGGAGGCTGCGGTTGCACTAGCCGTTGCTGCTGCTGTCTTTAACTCTTCGGCTTTTCTAATTTGAGATACTTGCCAAAAACCGATTCCTGTGGTAATGAGAGTTACGGCGATCGCTAAACCGACAACTCCTCGCCCTGCTGGAAGTTTTAAGAATGATTTATCTTTGTCCCGTGATTCCTTTCCCATGACGTGTGAGATAGGTGATTTCCTGATTGCATTTTTTCACACCTATTATGAAGCATTGTAAACTGATTTCAGCTATTTAGGAAAATCAAAAAGCACCTCGGTCATGTAATGTTCAGCCCAATCTTGACCGAAAGCTTTTTCAAGTATGCGACGAGTTTTGTCGTTTTGTTGCTGCTGAGTGCAGTAATACATTTGAGCAGCCAGAACTTGCTCCTCTTCTGCTGCCGAGACTGGTTCGGCAGCGACTGCTAGTTTGCAGTGAATTTCCATGTAGGATTCAACTATGTCCAGAAATCTGCTTTCTTCTTCGATCGACTCTGGCCGCACAAATAGACAAAATTCCGAGAAAATATCGCCCCACTCTGGGATTTGGCGGGGACAAGAAAATTGGTCAATCGGCAAAGTTTGCAGTTGAGTGCGGTAATTTTCCGACAAAGTGCGACTGGGATTAAGGGGAGAAAGGTCGGCGATCGCAGCGCTAACTTTACCTTTACCTGCTACGATGTCGGTACCGAACATCGGCAAAGCGTAATTCGGTCTGGGAAACATCACGCAGTGCAAGATATCCAGCATCGGCCCAACTTTAGCAAGTTCGAGGTGTATTTTGCGGAACTGGGGCGTTTGATAGCAGCGGTTTTCAATAATCAGTTTTTCTCCTTCCAAGCGCCCTTCCACATATCCCAAGTCAGCGGGGAGGTGGTAGGGTTCGAGGTCGAGATAGCGATGCCATACTGCTTCCATCCGGTCTGCTAACTCGCGGATGAGATGGTGCTGTTGCTCGCGTAGGGAAGGCTGGGATGTTTCTAACATTTCTAATTTATCGGGCGATCGCTTAATAAAAATTGATTCTACTGTTGCAGGATGCAGGAAAAAAGGTAGATACTTTTAAGGATATCAGCAGATCGACGCGCGATCGATAAAGATTTACAGGAGATGAATGTATGTTTGGTCTAGGATTGCCCGAAATGGGCATTATTGCGGTAGTCGCTATTCTAATTTTCGGTCCCAAGAAAATTCCTGAGTTGGGAAATGCTTTGGGGAAAACCTTGCGGAGTTTTAAGGATGGTGTGGGTATGACTGATGATGAAGTTGTTGAGAAGGAGAAGGAAAAGGAGGAAGAAAGCTAGCCAAAATTGTAAATTAGGTTGGTAGTAAGGACTTTAGTCCTCAATTTCTAGGAGTGAACTAAAGTCTAAGTTAGATTTTTAGAGTGTATCTTAATTTGGGCAAATATATTCCTAGGGGCGAAGCACCTGACGGCAGTAAAGCTCTGGTTCTCACTAATAAATTATGTACCGTCAGGTGCTTCGCCCTTCTTACAAAATAGAGATATACCCCTCATCTCAATTCCGGCTACGCCGGAATGATATAGAGGACACGGCAGTGCCGTTTCCCTACAATTCATCACGGTAGGGAAACGGCACTGCCGTGTCGTGATTTCCGGTAATATTAATTCTGATGCAACCGGAATTGATATCACTACGAACCTATTCGGGAAATTTGCCTTCTCTAACTTCTAGGGAATAATCTGTTATGGCTTTGGTAATTGTTTCTCGCAGATTGACATAAGCTTTAGCAAAAGGCGGCTGTTTTTCCGAAAGTCCCAACAAATCGGAAGTAACTAAAACTTGTCCGTCGCAGTGGGGCCCCGCACCGATGCCAATGGTGGGAATGGTTAATTTTTGAGTAATGCGATCGGCTAAATCTGCGGGAATGTGTTCTAATACGATCGCAAAAGCACCTGCTTCTTGAAGTGCGATCGACTCTTGCAAAATCCTCTCTCCCGCTTCAACAGTTTTTCCTTGTTTTTTATAACCGAGTTGGTGTACCGACTGCGGGGTTAAACCGACGTGTCCCATCACCGGAATTCCGGCTGATGTCAGTTGCGAAACTGTCGCCGCCATTGCTGGATATCCGCCTTCTAATTTGACAGCTTGAGCGCCTGTTTCTTTCAAAACTCTCCCCGCTGAGTGCATGGCTTGCTGGACGCTTTCTTGATAGGTTAAGAACGGCAAATCGACGACAATTAATGCTTGTTTAACGCCGCGACGCACTGCTTTAGCGTGGTGCAGTATTTCATCGAGGGTTAGGGGCAGAGTTGTCTCATAGCCTAGGACTGTCATGGCGAGGGAATCGCCGACAAGGATGATGTCTACGCCTGCTTGGTCGATCAGTTGGGCGATCGCATAATCATAGGCCGTCAGCGCGACAATTGGTCGTCCTTGTTGTTTCCATTGAATTAATTGATGAGTAGTGACTGACATTTTAGTGCAAAAATATAATAATATTATTTCTATTACACATCTCCCAAAAAGCCTGTCAAAAACAGGCAGGATGACTGTTCCGCAATAATTATGGGAAATGTCTATTCTAACAAAACATCCTCAAAGTCTCTATAACCACTCAACACTCTTTCAATTTGAATACCATTTTCAATAATGCGGTAAAAAATTACATATTTATCTACAGGTAAACTGCGTAGAGATGGTGCTAATTCCTCGCGACTGCGCCCCATTTCTGGAAAATCTGTTAATAAACGAAATTTTTCCTCAAAAATATCAAGCAGATGGTTAGCAGCATTGGCACTAAACTGCAACAGATAGTGAGTGAGATCCCTTAAATCTTGCTTGGCGGGGGCACTCTAAATGTATCGACTCATTTTTGACCCTCATCCGCTTGCTGAATCTCCTCACGTAGTTCTCTTAACACTTCTTCACCATCAAAAACTTCTCCGCGATCGGAAGCTTCAATTCCAATCATTATTTCCTTGCGGAGTTCCTCTAAACGCACCAAGCGTTCGATTTCTCGTTGTTCTAGCAATCGTAACGCAGCCCATACCACTTCAGAAGCTGATGAGTATCTACCGTTGTTGACTGTTGACTGAACAAACTGCTCTAGTTCGGGAGTTAAGGATATGTTCATTACGTTGAGTCACCTATTTGAGTCAACTACTATTTCCCATAATAACAAAAAACTATCAAATTTTGCGATCAGGATTTTAAACACTGAACCAGAGATAAGTAAACTATAATCTGGTATAGCAAGCATTTAAGGTTAACGATCGAGATTTTACACGCGAATATAGCTTTGCATTCCCTCTGCTGGCAAAACAATCAACCGCTGATTTCTCAAGTCCGGTTCTAAACCCAAATCTTCGAGGGGAATTAAGCCGAGTAAAGGTTCTTCTCCTGCGGGAATTTCTACACAATCATATCTACCTTCCCGTCCAGCTACGGCAAGACCAACATTTTTGAATAGACGAAATTGTCTAGATCCTATTGCTGTATTCCCTTGGATTTCACCAACTAGAGTTAAACCTAACTGACTGATAATATCTGCTGGCAAACAGAGCCGAGTTGCTCCTGTATCTACTAGGACGTTATAGATAGTGACAGAGCGTATTTGCTCTGCGGGTATAAAGCCTCTTTCTACTAGCATCTTGTCTACTTCATTGGTGACGGTTATTGTTGCGGTGACTCTTCCCATTTTTTTATCCTTTTGTTTTGCTATAGAATGTTTGGCTCGCTTTTTTAACTCAATCATATACAATTCAGGGTGCATATTCTATATTATTGATAGTGATTTAATTAGCATAGTGATGCGATCGCATATCATAGTCCACAATTGGAAATAAACATCTCCCGTCGAATTGCTGACCATTCACTGATGCTAATTCGATCGCTTTTGGGAATTGGTTGTCCAGTCCTTTGAGGATGGCGGCTGTAAAAAATTGTATCTGCAAGGCGATCGTAAGTTTGTTCGTAGGTTTCGCCGTTAATTGTCGTGAATTCCCATCCTGTCTCTCCCGGGGCTGGCCTAAAACAGACTTCTTGTACCGACTTGACTCGCGGATCGATCGCCTCGCGCAATCTCCGCCATTGATTGCTATATTCGCGATCGCCCATTTGGAGTTTACGATTGTCTAACTGAGGATTAACCTTGTAGAATAAGATATCCGTCAATCGATCTACGGCTTGCTCTCTCGATTCGGCTTTGGCTGGATTGGGGCAGATTAGGAGAAGGGCGATCGCGATCGCACAAATTATTGAAAATCTGGGCACAAGTTTAATCGACATTGACTTAATCGGCATAGTGATTTGGCATTAATTCCTACTTATATCTCCACCATCTTAACCAGCACTTACGAAAGAGTCCAGAAACCGGGTTTTTATCAAAATACTTCGTTACAGTCCGTAGATTCCGCAAAAACCCGGTTTCTTTGGTAGAAGTGCGTAATTCCTGTTACTCCTGAATTTCTGCTAATAACTGTTCCCCGAAAGGATGTTCTTGCAATTGCTCAAACGTAAAAATTTCTTTACTGATTCCTTCCCGCCATAACCCAACGTAATTTTTCCAAACTGTAAGAATATTAGGATGATTTTCTGGCAATTTGCTGCGAAGAATTTCCACTGCTTGTAAATACAGCGGTTCCGCTTCCGAATACCTGCCTTCGGAACGATAAAGTTCGGCTAAATTGTTGAAGTCAGTAGCTAAACGGGGATGGTCTTCTGGGAGCGATCGCCTGTTTATTTCCACTGCTTGCAAATACAGCGGTTCCGCTTCCGAGTACCTTCCTTGAGATTTATAAAGTCCGGCTAAATTGTTGAAGTCACTGGCTAAACTGGGATGGTCTTTTGGGAGCGATCGCCTGTCTATTTCCACTGCTTGCAAATACAGCGGTTCCGCTTCCGAGTACCTTCCTTGCGATTCATAAAGTCCGGCTAAATTGTTGAGGTGAGTAGCTAAACTGGGATGGTCTTCTGGGAGCGATCTCCTGCCTATTTCTAATGCTTGCAAATACAGCGGTTCGGCTTCCGAGTACCTTCCTTGGGATTCATAAAGTCCGGCTAAATTGTTGAAGTCCCTGGCTAAACTGGGATGGTCTTCTGGGAGCGATCGCCTGTTTATTTCTAATGCTTGCAAATACAGCGGTTCCGCTTCCGAGTACCTGCCTTGGGATTTATAAAGTAAAGCTAAATTGTTGAGGTCAATAGCTAAACTGGGATGGTCTTCTGGGAGCGATCGCCTGTCTATTTCCACAGCTTGCAAATACAGCGGTTCTGCTTCCGAGTACCTTCCTTGAGATTCATAAAGTAAAGCGAGGTAATTCAAACTACTTGATAATGCCGTTTCCATATCTAAGTCTTGCTGAAGGGCGATCGCCTTTTTAAAATAATCGATCGCCAATTCATACTCTTTCTGAAAGTTTTCGCACTCTCCTGAGTCGATCCTTCTGTCATAAATCTTCCCCATACTAGCATAAAGACTTGCCAAACTGGGGTCTTGGAGTCCTTTTTTCTGTTCGGTTCGTGCGATTAAATCCTGCAAATCTTCCAGCGGAATCAAACTCGGCACTTCGCGATTATCGTCTTCAACTAACAATCGAAATGGTTCAAATTCAGCCTTGGAAACAGCCGCAGTTTTTTTCGTATCAAAGCGAAACACACCTTTCCGCCAACTCCAAAAATCAGGAGACTCATTGCTAATCAAAACTTCAATTTGTCGCGTCACCCACAACACAATCGAAAACGGAAACTCCCGCAATCCTTCCCGTGTCCATTGCAAATAACCGAAAAACACTTCTTGTTCCGATCGACTTTCGCAAAGTTGTTTAAAAAACCGCAGTTTCTCCACACCCGTGACGGTGATTACAGCTTTTCCCTGCTGCTGCAAATACGCTTCTTGTTCGACTAAATTGGCAATTGCCGATCGCAAACTCGGTTCACCCCTAGCCAATTCTACCCGATAGCGGCGGATATCCGGTTCGAGTTCGGCTTCATAATCCGAGATAATGCGATCGCGACAATCGCTATCATCGCAAACAGCAATTAGCAAGTTGAGAATATCTTTACCCGCTTCAATTGACACGAGTAAATCATCATAATTATCTTGGTTTTGACTGTGGAGATTTGACATATATATGACCTACGCACGGGTGGTCAGAAACCGGGTTTTTACGAGAATACTTCGCTGTGACCAGCAGATTCGGTAAAAAACCCGGTTTCTTTGGTCGGAGTGCGTAATTCCTGATTATCAAAATAAATTATTCACCCGGAAAATCATCTCGCTGCTTCAACAATTCTAGCACAATCGGGTGAATATCATACCACAAAACAGCATTGCGATACTCCAGAACATACAACCCATGCAGCAACTCCAAAAACTGTTTTGCTTTCGGATCGGCAGGTTTAAAATCCCTGTAAGTTGCCATCAACATCTCATAATCAGTCGTTCCCAAACGAGTATCAAAATCAATCCGCAATTTATTAATTGCTTCCTCAAACACCTCAGCATTAATTTTAATCGCAGCTTCTGACTTTCGTCGCACCAAGCGCAAACAAATGCGACAACATTCGTTAGCAATTCTAATCAATTCTCGCAATACTCCACCGCTGTAAGCAACCAGGCGATCGAGTATTTCTATTTCAATCAATTCGCTTCCCAAACGTTTAGCTAAAATCTCCTTCAATCTCGCCGCTGGTTCCATCATGGGAATAGCATCAGGATTCCGGCTTTCCCCGCGTTTAAATAGCTTTGTGACTGGCATGAACACGATTTGATCGTTGGTTTCCGTTTCCACGGTAGCCGCCAAAGAAACATCTCGCAGCGCCGAAATCGGAGTTGTTAAAATCATCCGAAAATTTGGTAAAAATAGCGCCTTAATATGTTCTTGATAAATTTGGCGAACAACACCTAAATCCAATTTATCTAGGTCATCAATCACCACCATAATCGGTTTTTTTGCGCCGTCTTCAACTACGGCTGCAATCTCGTTAATTGTCGCCACCAAATCGGAAACTTTGCGAATAAACTCTTGTTTGATTTCTTCGCGAATCGTCGCATCAGCTTTTAATTTGCCTTGAATCATCTTAAACAAGTTAAAACCCACCGAACCGCTGGCACCCAATTCGTCAATTTTAGTTTTAGTTTTAGTAGCAAACCAGTTATAGAATGATTCTTTAATTGATTGTTTAATTGGAATTTGCTGTTTTTCGGCTGCATCCATCAACTGAACTGCGATCGCAAACAAGATATTGATATGATTGACATCCGACATTTCAATCAAGTCGGAAATCGAGAAAAAGACGGTAAAATAGCGATCGTCTATCTGGCGACAAAACTCAGCCAACAGTGTAGATTTACCACAACCACGATGTCCGCTGAAAATTATTTTACCGCTACCGGAAGGGTCATCTTCGACTAATTGCTCTAATTGTTCGAGCACTTCTGTCCCGTATTCTACGTGGAAATTTGCCACTTCTTTCGGAGTGATCAGCGGCGATAACTCCATATTTGCATATGCTGTCCGAAAAGATTCTAGTAATATTTTTGACATGGCACTCTGAGGTTATTATTTAATGTTATTTATGATTATAAACTCTCTTGCATCTAAATTGTAGATTTTTGGGTGGGCTAGAAGCCCACCCCACAAGAGTTAGATACTGTTTAATTCCTTAGCATTATCTTGCAATCTCTTCAGCATCCTAGATTCACCAATCCACTCATCAAAGTCGGGACTGTGATGCAATTCATCATTGCTAAACTTGCTCAAAAACTCTTGAGTGGAAAATTGATATTGAGTTTCAAACTCTCTCAATCTCTCTTCAGTGACTCTAATTCCATCTGCGAGTAATTGTAACTCTTTAGTAATCTCATCTGTGATGAAACGCAGAATTGAGTCTGGGCGTTCACAGATGATTTTGATCTCAGCCATTCTTGTGACTCCTGTTGAAGCTTAGATGATTATACCAAATTCGTGGCATCGGAATTGATATTACCCACAATTAAGGACACGGCAGTGCTGTTTCGCTACCATGATTAATTGTAGGGAAACGGCATTGCCGTGTCCTGTATAGATCAACACAATTACTTCCAACCCAACCACCTTAACAAAGGCACAACTAAATAATGACTGACTCCCAAACAAAGCCCGATCGCACTTCCCAACAAACCAAAAAACGCCACCGAACCCCAAACTTGTAACCAGCCGAATGTAGCATCAGATGGCGCCAGAATCCCGAAGAAACTCCCCGGAAAAATGCTCAAAGCATTCAAAAACAAAAACAGTCCCGTAGAACAAACAGCCACTACCAAAGCGTGAACTAATTGGTGACTCCGCAAACCCATGCCGATCGTTAAAGTGGCGATCGCAAACGCCCCCAAAATAACTCCCTGTACGCCGCTAGAAGCTGTTGCTTCCATCCAGCACAAACCCGCCAACAAATAGCCCTGAGCTCCCATCAATCCAGACAGCCAATACTGCTTGTGCTGGCGAAAACTCCCCGCATCCGTCAAACCCACCGCAGTGCCCAATCCCGCAAATCCAAACAGTAGAACTTCCGGCCCGACAGCGAAAGTCATGTTAGGAATTAATTGATGCAAACCTTCATTCAAAAAACTGGCAACTTCCGGGCCAATGGGCGAAGCATACCCCAAAACTAAACCGCCGATCGCCCCCGCACTTCCACCAACACCACCGAGCACCATTTCCCAGCCCGTATCCAGAGAAGCTACCACCATTTGGGCGATCGCCCCGAACACAAAACCAGTCAGGCTGACAGTTTTTTGCGCCCCCACCACCGCTACTTGTCGGCAGAATTCTACAATAGCTTGACCGGCTGGGGCAATCGCCATTTGCCCCCTATTCTTCGCATAAATCTGTCTCAAACGTTGGCGAACATCCCCAGCCAAAGCCGGACGCTGCTGCACGTTCGATCGCACCATATCATCCAACAAATTAGCAAAAGCCGGACTCACAGAGACAATATGTCGCCACCGCAACTCCCCCGTCATCGGATCTTCAATTTCCGCCGGATACTTCCCCGTCAGCAAATGAATACAAGTCCGCCCCAACGCATAAAAATCCGTAGCAGGCCCCACACCGCCCCCAACAATTTGTTCCGGCGGGCTGTACCCGGGGGAAATCAACCGCGTCGAACTCGGAGAATCTTTCCCCACAGGTTCGACACCGCCCATTTGTTTAACTCCCCCAAAGTCGATCGTCACCAACTGCAATCCACCCAAACCATTAGCCAGCAAAAGTTGTGGCGATTGCGGCACCCGCAGCATCAAGTTAGATGGTTTAATGTCGCGGTGAATAATTTGACACCTGTGCAACTCCTCTAAAATTTCCACAGCTTGACTCAGCCAACTAAACACCCATTCCTGCGGACAACCTTGAGGGTGCTCGTTGAGAACCTCTTCTAAAGTTTTGCCGTGAATCTTTTCCATTACCAAACAAGGTAAGCGTCTCGCCGTCGCATTTCCCCGATCGCCTGCAAAATTTTGGGTTTGGACGTGAAAATAGCCGTCCGGCTCGACTCTCGGGACGCCCGGATGTCGCAAAAGTGCCAAAACCCAAGCTTCCTGCTCGAACAATTTCAACGCTTTTGGGGAAGTTTCCAGCAACAGTTTTAGGACGCGCTCCGTTTGAGTTTCTGTATCCCAAACTGTAAAAATCGATGCAAAACCGCCGGAACCCAGGCCTTCTAGAGGCACGTAGCGATTTTTCAGTCGCAGCGGAGTCCCGCAACTCTGACAAAAATTGTTGCCCCAAGTCTGAGGGTAGGGTCTTGGGCAATCTGGATTAATGCAGTGGACGGCTTTTGAGGAGGGGTGAGGCACAACCAGAGTAAAAATGGGGCTAAATAGTCATATTAGACTTACGCGCAGCTAACGCAGAAACCCGGTTTTAAGCGAGGTTAAATTGCTGTAACGACGGATTTATGTTGATAAACAAGGTTGCTGCACAAGTCCTGTCCATATTATGTGCTATGGTGCGGGTTTTTGACTGTTGAGGAACTGACATCTTGCACCATTCTCAATAAGAAATTAGGAGACGGGAATGCCGTGTCCCTACAATATTATTTTGGGTAGGGACACGGCACTGCCGTCTCCTCTATATCATTCCGGTGCAACCGGAATTGATATCACGGGCGGGCAGGATGCCCACCCCACAAGAAATTCACTCTTTGTGGAACAGGCCGGAGAGCCTGTTGCTGACAATGGTGCAACATCTCAGGAGAAAGAGAGTTATAAATTGGGAATTTGGGATTTGGAATTTTCGCTCGCAGTTAAATTTGATCGCACGATCGAACTCAACTATCAATTATAATCTTAGGTATTTCTAACTAATTACCCGACGATCCCCCACGCATCTTTCGCCACTTCCGTTCTATAAGATATGTTACAAATATTGTTTTAATGTAAAGCAAATAAACAATACTTATGATGATTAAAAGAATATTAAAATTTCAGAGTGTCCGTTTATTGGTATATTTTTAAGAGCCGGCCATCAGGCCCAAAAAATTAAGCGAATACTAGGAAGCGAGATATGGCTTACGCGCAAACCCAAACTCAATCAAAGGCTGGGTATAAAGCCGGAGTTCAAGACTATAAACTAACGTATTACACGCCGGACTACACCCCGAAAGATACAGATATTTTGGCGGCTTTCCGTGTAACTCCACAGCCCGGAGTACCACCAGAAGAAGCAGGCGCTGCTGTAGCTGCTGAATCTTCCACCGGTACATGGACAACAGTGTGGACTGACCTCCTGACCGACCTCGATCGCTACAAAGGTCGTTGCTACGATATCGAGCCAGTTCCCGGCGAAGACAACCAATACATCTGCTTCATTGCTTATCCTTTGGATTTGTTTGAAGAAGGTTCCGTCACCAACTTGCTGACATCTTTGGTTGGTAACGTTTTCGGTTTCAAAGCTCTGCGTGCTCTGCGGTTGGAAGACCTGCGGGTTCCCATTGCTTACCTGAAAACCTTCCAAGGCCCTCCTCACGGTATTACCGTTGAGCGGGACAAATTGAACAAGTACGGCCGTCCTTTGCTCGGTTGTACAATTAAGCCCAAATTGGGTCTGTCTGCGAAGAACTACGGCCGTGCCGTTTACGAAGTTCTACGCGGCGGTTTGGACTTCACCAAAGACGACGAAAACATCAACTCGCAACCATTCATGCGTTGGCGCGATCGTTTCTTGTTCGTTCAAGAAGCTATTGAAAAATCCCAAGCAGAAACCGGCGAAGTCAAGGGTCACTACTTAAACGTAACCGCCCCTACCTTTGAAGAAATGATGGAACGGGCTGAATTCGCCAAAGAAATCAAAACCCCGATCATCATGCACGACTACCTGACCGGTGGTTTCACTGCAAACACCAGCTTGGCCAAATGGTGCCGCAAAAACGGTATTTTGTTGCACATTCACCGCGCCATGCACGCCGTGATCGATCGTCAAAAGAACCACGGTATCCACTTCCGCGTACTTGCCAAGTGCTTGCGGATGTCCGGCGGCGACCACCTGCACTCCGGTACAGTTGTGGGCAAACTCGAAGGCGAGAAAGGCATCACCATGGGCTTCGTAGACTTGATGCGCGAAGACCACATCGAAGAAGACCGCAGCCGCGGTATTTACTTCACCCAAGATTGGGCCTCCATGCCTGGTGTCATGCCAGTAGCTTCCGGTGGTATCCACATCTGGCATATGCCAGCCTTGGTTGAAATCTTCGGCGACGACTCCTGCTTGCAGTTCGGCGGCGGCACCTTGGGCCACCCTTGGGGCAACGCACCTGGTGCAACAGCTAACCGCGTTGCTTTGGAAGCTTGCGTCCAAGCACGTAACGAAGGCCGCAACTTGATGCGCGAAGGCGGAGACATCATTCGCGAAGCTTGCAAATGGAGCCCTGAATTGGCTGTTGCTTGCGAACTTTGGAAAGAAATCAAGTTTGAATTCGAGGCAATGGATACCGTTTGATGATTTTGGGTTGGAGATTTTAGGTTTTAGGTAGCAAACTTGCTGTTATGTCTTTATCTTGGAAGAAGATTTACAAGTAAGTTTGCATCCAAAATCTAAAATCCACAATCTAAAACTCTTAAGGACTGGGGTCAAAAATGGATCTCAAACAAGTTGCGAAAGACACCGCTAAGGTGCTGGCAAGTTACCTAACCTATCAATCCGTGAGGATTGTAGTCGCTCAGTTGAGCGAAACTAATCCGGCTCAGGCAATCTGGTTGAACGACTTTTCTACCAAGGGCAAAATCCAAGATGGAGAAGCTTACATTCAAGAATTGCTGAGGGAAAATCAAGATTTAGGATTTCGGATCATGACTGTGCGAGAATATCTGGCGCACGATGTGACAGAGTTTTTGCCAGAAATGGTTTCTACTGGCATTCAACAGTCGAATATGGAACACAGACGCCAGCATTTGGAGCGAATTACGCAACTTAATTGGTCTGTGGCTAGCAGCAATCCTGAAACATCCTCAATAGATTCTGAACCGAATCTAGATAATTTGTCGAGTTAATCGATCGATAAGTGCGATCGAACACACACCTTAGAGATACAAAAGATGAGAACTTTACCGAAAGAGCGTCGTTACGAAACTCTGTCCTATTTGCCCCCGCTGACAGACGCCCAAATTGCCAAGCAACTGCAATACATCTTGGATCAAGGCTACATTCCCGGCGTAGAATTCAACGAAACCTCAGCCCCTGAAATGCGCTACTGGACTCTTTGGAAGTTGCCTTTATTTGGTGCTCGCAGCGTCCAAGAAATCATGGCTGAAATTCAAGCTTGCCGCTCTGAAAATCCTACTTGCTACATCCGCGTCATGGGTTTTGACAACGTGAAGCAATGCCAAGTGCTCAGCTTCATCGTCCACAAGCCTAACACCAGAGGCTACTAAAAAGTATTGGCTGACCAATCTAATTTTTAGGTTAACAGCCATTGCCGACTTGAGGCGGGGAACATTCCCCGCCTCTTTTTTTCGGTTCGTAGTAAGGACTTTAGTCCTTCTTCCTCTTTCCGCTATAGCTTGCAAATAGCTTTTAAAACTTGCAGCAACAAAATTGAAGGTTCCGGTTCCATCAGGTTTAGCAAAGGCAATAGCTGATAGGTTGGGTTATTACCTCCCTGAATATTGACGAACTGATAGTGCATTCCGTTTGTTGTCAAACCCCAGATTGTGTCTTGATATTTTAAATTTTGATAAGCATATGTTAGCAATTGGGATAAACCCATCAATGCGTTGATTCCAGAATGTTTACTTTCAATCACCAAAACCCAAAAATATGTATCGCTTCTGATAGGTTTTATCCTGTTGACAGCCAAGATATCAAACCGTCCTTTAACGATTGTATCTTCATCTTCAATGCTAATTTCGGCGATGTCTTGTTCTAAACTAATTTTAATCGGGCGGCGGTAGAAGCCAGCCAATCGCATTAGGGGAAAAGTAGTCAGAGCTTTTACCAGTCCTTCAGAAACTCGATCCGTTGAAATGTAGTCATCGAAATCATCCCTAATTTGTATAAGTTCCTGCTGTTCGTGTTCTGTGATATCTTCAAGGGATAACAGAGGGGTAAATGAGTTAGTGTACTGCTTTTGAAATCCGAACAGACGGTGTACTTCTGCTAAAGTTAGGTTTTTGGCATTAATAGTTGTCGTCATATTTTAATATGTATTTAATTTTTAGTTATAATCATAACATAGACATTGTGGTATGTTGATTTCTTAGTTGTAGGGTGCGTCGCCATCGAAGATATTTGAATCCGATCGAAAATCTCATGGCGACGCACCCTACCTGATTAAAAACGATCGCAATCTATCCTCTCCATCACAATCCCATCAACTATTTCATAACCCCAATTATAGTTACGATTGGCCAACTGCTGGGCCATATCATATTCACCCAAATTACAGAATTCAACTAATGTTTGATATCCTTCATCTCTTTCTCGCTGCAATCTTTCTCGCCGCAGATTTTCTCTCTCTTCCTCCGAAGGATTTGGTCGCTCTTTGCCCAGGGGATTAATCTCGCTAATTCGTTTCATATCTGCTTAGCTTGTATGGTGCGTCAGTCTTGAGTTTAGTAGAAAAAATAGGTTTTTCCAACTGACGCACCCTACTTCCTAAAAAGGGATTGATTCGACTATTTCACCGTCTACTATTTCGTAGCCCCAGTCTGGATTCGCAGCGATTTGTTTTTCAATTATACTGCGACCTAGAGGCGTATTGTAAGCTTTTTGTAAAGATTCAATACTGGGAATTTCGGCAGGAGTTGGCGATGCTATTTCTGCAAGTTTTGGCGGTTCTGGTGTTGGTTCAGATGTGGATTGATTGAGGCTAAATTGCGGTGCGATCGCCCCTAATTTCCGCATCACGCTATCCTTGGTGATTTGCGGCTTTTCGTTGAAGGAAGACGGCAGATATGGGGTGTCAACGCCCTGCTGTTTTGCTTTGAGTGCATCATCCGCAAGCCGATCGCACTTTCGCAAAAATCCCTCCCACAAATCTTTCCCCAAAACCGGGTTTCTCAAGTCAGCACGAGCCCTAGAAACTGCGGCTTCCAGCGGTTCTCCTTTGTGGACATAATACTGAATTCGCTCCTCTTCAAAGGCCGGATAAGGCACTTCTGGGGCAATTTCCCAATCTCGCTTCACCTTCTGACTTTCTCCTAATGGAATGCCCGCGATAAACTCATCCCAAAAAGTCGAAGCTAAGCCCTTGGTGATGCTATCAATAATCTTGAAAGCCCATCCCGAAGGATTGCCAAATCCCAAGCTGTGTTCTTGAGCATAAGCTTCTAAGGCGCGTTGAAAATTGTGCAGTTGTTCTTGGGAGTTCCAAGGGCCGCTAAATCGGTAATTCGGGGTAACAGCAACAGCTATTTGCTGACGGGGTTGACCGAAGAATTTGTCAGTTTTAATACTCTGATTAGATGCAGAATTATCAGCAACTATATCTACAGGATAATTGAGGCTTTTGGGGAGACTTTGTGTTATAATATCTTCAGAATTAGCTATGAAATAAATATTTACTTTTTGCTCGAATGCTTCAATGTCAGCCCAGAGTTCTATGGTTTCGGTGTGGGGATTTGGTGGTTTTTCTTTCAATAAAAGTCGCACTTTTAATTGCTGTCTCGCCAATTCCTGTTCTTCGGAATTTAAACCAGTAGCTTTTTCAATTTCAGCGGTGTTAGTTTGCACCCAATTGTCAGGATTAGCAAGTTGAGATTGCCATTGAAATAATTGGCACAGAAAGATAGTGGCTGTGACACCGCCGGTAATCTTGGCTAATTTGGGATAATAGATTAGGGGATTTCCGAGGTTTCCTAAAAATATGCCTATCTGCATTTTGTATATTAATAATATAGTTCAGAATCTAAGAAACCGGGTTTTTTGGAATTTTCTCGTGGTGTAACGAAGTATTGTCATAAAAACCCGGTTTCTGGCCACCCGCGCGTAAATCCTAAATTACAATTTATATTCGAGAGGTTCACAAAACTCACTCACCCCACTCTTAAATACATAAATAATCACCGCAGTTATCAAAATTTCCGGGCAAATACTTGCAGCCACTAAATCTCCGAATGCTGCATTCAAGCGTCCATTTGTCAACTCTTCTTTAACTTCTGATTTGCAGATAGCAACGCGGCATCTTTTGGCCAATCCGTCTAACCAATTTTCCGAAATATTCGGTTCTTGTCCGGCTTGAATTGCCAGAGATATCGCTGCATCTTCGATGTTTCCCTCGCAATCTTCGATTTCGTCGAGGGCTTTTAGGGCTTCGGGATAGGCGGCTAATTCGGAGCGAAATAGGGCAATTTCTTGGGAGGTAATAACGACCATATTATTTTAGTTGGTGCTTTGTTTGCTGGACAAGTTTAGCAGTTAAAGTTGATATTATAGCATTTTTCTGTTGGGATTAGTATCATTCTTAGCAACGGGCTAGAAGCCCGTTCCACAAGAGAGAAATAACTTCCATTGTGGAACAGGCATCTTGCCTGTTGCAAATATGGGCGGGCAACGGGCAAGATGCCCGTTCCACAAGAGAGCAATTATTTTCCATTGTGGAACAGGCATCTTGCCTGTTGCTGACCACAATCCCTGCTACAATAACAAAAATAAACCGCCTCACCATCTCACCAATGTTAGATAAAATCTGGCGATTCCTCAAACAATTAATTCAGCGGCTATTCGGCACCAATCGGAAAATTGAACCGACAACTCCTCAATCTGGGCCAACTTTGACTGATGCGGAATACGAGGCGAAGTTGATGGAACTTCTCGAAGGGGTGAATCAGGGCTGGGGAAAAGGCGGTGTTGCGGGATTCTTAATCGCAAAACAAATTAAAAATGGTGATTTGGCGGCTTGGTTGCGGAGGTTTGGCGATCGATTGTTGGCGGGCGGGCACGGGGGCACCGCCGCTACGGATGCGGTGGTATCGCTTCAGGAATTGGCGCGCAGGTTGGAGTTGTTGGGTAGAGTTGCGGGCGGGGAATTGGGAGAGTGCGCGGGGAATGTTGGTAGGGAGATTTTGGTTGAGTTTCCGCTAGTTTCGGATGAGGGGGATGAGGTTGTCGATGGAGAGGCTGAGGCTTGGTACGATCGAGGGTATGAGCAATGTATGAAAGGAGATTTTGAAGGGGCGCTTACATTTTTTGAAAAAGCCTTAGAAACCAAACCAAATTATTCCAAATACTGGAATGGAAAAGGCAATGCACTGAAGAATTTAGGCAGGCTTAAAGATGCGATCGCCTCCTACGACAAAGCCTTAGAATTCAAACCAGATTTATACGAAGCCTGGTACAATCGGGGCAATGCACTGGGTAATTTAGGCAGGCTTGAAGATGCGATCGCCTCCTACGACAAAGCCTTAGAAATCAAACCAGATTTATACGAAGCCTGGTTCAATCGGGGCCTTGCACTGAATGATTTAGGCAGGCTTGAAGATGCGATCGCCTCCTTCGACAAAGCCTTAGAAATCAAACCAGATTGTCACGAAGCCTGGTACAGTCGGGGCGCTATACTGCATAATTTAGGCTTGCTTGAAGATGCGATCGCCTCCTACGACAAAGCCTTAGAAATCAAACCAGATGATGACGCAGCCTGGCACAATCGGGGCATTGCCGTCAGCAACGCACCTGGATATAACCAGCTAGTTTATGAAATTTTACAAGCAAACTTCCCTAAATCTCCACCAGTAACCAGAACCCTCTTAACTCACAACCTGAAACAGCGCGGCTATGAAGGACAAGTATTAACATTAAAAACAGGCTTAGAATATTGCCCGCCAAATACCCACCCCGAAGGATATGGAACACTGCATCAATCACTAGGAGATGCTCATTATAGTCGCGGACAACTCAATTCTCCCAACACCTATTGGAACAAAGCCGCCACCAGCTACAAAAAAGCACTCAAAACTCTAACACCAGATGCTTTCCTGAAACTGCATCTAGAAGTTTTGCAGAAATTAATCAAAACTTTAGTCAGCTTAAAACAAACTGAGGAAGCAAATAAATTACGACGAGATGCCACCGCTTTATTGATTCGCAAGCTGAAAGAGCAAGACTATTCCCAACTCACCCAACAGCAACTCACCGACAAATTAGTTAGCTTTGAACAGTTAACCGTAAATATATTCATCCAATCCGGGCAATTTGCCGAAGCCTTAGCCACAGCAGAAACCGATAAAAATGTCTGCTTATCTTGGCTGCTGGATGCCTTGCCAATTCCAGATTACGAAACAGAAGAGACAGTCACTCACGCCCAAATTCAGCAACTTCTCAATCCCACAACCGCCGCGATTTACTGGCATATCAGCGACGTATCCCTGACAACTTTCATCATTAAATCTGATGGCTTGTTGTCTCCCGAAACCTGTTTGAGCGATTTTCCAGATGAATTTGAAGAATGGGTGAAGGAATGGAATCAACAATACACTGACTATCAATCTAAGGAGAAAATAAGTCAAGTAAATCATCCTTGGCGTGAGGGAATGGCAAGTCAATTTGCACGACTCAATACAATTCTGAAAATTGATGTCATTGAACAGCAATTAGAGGGAATTACGGAGTTGATTTTGATTCCGCACCGGGACTTGCACCGCTTCCCAATTCATGCTTTGTTTAGTCGGGATTTTGTGGTGAGTTATTTGCCTAGCGCCGCCGTTGGGATTAGTTTGCAACATCGGTTTAGCGGAATCTCTCGCTTATCTCCAAGTTCAGATCCCCCTAAATCCCCCTTAAGAAGGGGGACTTTGAATGAACAGATTCCTCCCTTAACCAGCGAAACATTGAACACTCCAGTCCCCCCCTTCTTAAGGGGGGTTAGGGGGGATCAAAGCCTTGAAAACCCAGCCGAAATCTCTGACTTACCTCCAAGTTCTGATCCCCCTAAATCCCCGACTACCTCCTGGGCTCGTACCCCCCCCTGCCCCCCCCAAGGGGGGAAAAGAGAGAGTGGGGATTTGGGCATCCTCAGCGGGGGGAAAAGAGGGAGTGGGGATTTGGGCATCCTCAGTATCGAAAATCCCCACAGCGTAATTACCGATAAAAACGGCCAACAAAAAAGACTCGCCCCTCTCCCCGCCGCCGAAATCGAATCGGAAATTATTTGCCGAATGTTCGACAAATCTACCCGACTGGGAGAAGACGCAGCCACCCTTGATGAAGTCGAAAGATTATTGCAACAACCGCACGATATTTTTCACTTCACCGGCCACGGTAGCTATAATTTTGATCATCCCCTAGAATCGACTTTATACTTAAGCGGCAACGACCGATTAACAGTCAGAGAAATTATCAAACATGACCTCAGCAACTACCAATTAATCTGCCTTCCCGCCTGCGAAACCGCCTTGACAGACAAACAAACAATTCTCGCCGAATATGTAGGATTGACTAGCGGTTTTATGCGCGCCGGAGTTGGCTGTGTCGTCAGTACCCTGTGGCCCATAGAATCCGGTGCGAGTACCTTATTAATGATTGATTTTTACCGACGGTGGCGAGAAGCCGGCGATTCTCTACCCGTCGCTTTAGCAAATGCTCAAAAATGGCTGCAAAAAGCCACCCGCGAGGATTTAGCCACCTGGTATCAAGCAGAAATTGACAATATTTCCGCAAACAGCCCCGAACTTTCTGAAGTTGAATTTATGCTAATCGAGTCTTTGAAAACCGATCAGCGAGAACTGGATAAAAAGGAATATCAACCCTATAAGCATCCCTACTACTGGGCTGCCTTTACTATCACTGGATTATTATGAAAAACACACAAAACGAGATTCTCGAAGCTTTTTTTCTGGCGCTATATCAACAAACCGAACCGTTGCTAGCTAATGTTCAATTAGAGTTTAATAAAACCAATAAAAATTTCAAAATTTCCGATATTTTAAGACTTAAGGAACTACATCCTCCTCTCCTAGCTGCTTACAAAGAAAACTATTCATTCTTAAAAAGTCATAGCAGCCAACGCAGCAAAGGATTAGAGCGTAAGCCGAATCATACAGCAGAAAAAAATAACAATATTAATTCTGAAATTGAGAATAGCGCTGGTAGCAACGACGATTTACCAGATGTGTCGAAAATTATAGCTCAAATTGATAAAACAGAAATTTTGCAAGCTGTGGACTCAGTACAAGCAATTAAAGATAAGATATCATCGTTAATGGCAAAAATGGCAGAAGGTTTAGATCATGAGTAACGAGAATTGGCTAATCTACCCAACTGTGGATTTATTTGTCTACGATTTAGCAGACGGTATCGGACAAAATGAGGACAAGATTAGCCAAAACCGCGAACTGTTTTTGCAAAAAATTTATGGCGACAACATCTCTGCGACAGATTTAGAACAACTCAAGCAAGCTGAAACTGAAACTGCTGAGTATATCGAGTTACTGGGCGACAAAAAAGTAGCAAAATTTGAAGATCCCCTCGATGGCTATGCTTATCCCGTCAAAATCGGCGATACCTATGCGGCACAATTTGACTTGTCTGGGAAAATAGAACCAGACGCAGACAAGAGATTTGCACCAAAAAAAATCGACTGCTTGAAATCACTGAAACAACAGGTGATTTCCCGTGTCAATCCAGCGGCGACAATTGGTCAAAGTTGGCTGGTTTGGGGACAATTAACTGCTGATGACCAAGATGCTTTAACAATTGCTAAAGATTGCTACACTAAACTTGAGTTATTCCCCAATGCTAAATGGGATAGAGACTTAAAAGCTGAGGGTAAATTTTTAGATGCAAATTTTTACGAATTGTGGCTACCACCGGGAGACAGGGGCAAGATTGAGCAAAACTATCATGTCTTAATTTGCTTGTTTCCTTACAATAACGGTCAAGCAATTAGCGATATTAGCAAGACTGTCGCTAAACTTTATGTGCATTTAATGCGATTGTTTGCCTTCCGCAATAAGGTGATTTGGGCTTATACTCAAAGCCGCCAACTTAAGACTGATTTGAAAGATGCTGCGCGGACAATTCAACAAATTGTTACGCAACTCCCACAACAGGTGAATGCGCCGAAAGTTGACTTGAAAGAATTGCAGCAAAGTCTGGTTGATGCCTTGACAATCTTCTCGGTTTATGCTAATTATATAAGTAGGTTGGAAGAGCAAGAAAATACAATCAAAACTAATCTAAAAAATTATAAGAGACGGCTGGAAACTATCGGTAAGGACATGGGAAATAATGCCGAAGCTTTTAAGTTTCTGTCCAGTTTCAGCGATTTTGCTAAGCAGAAGTATGTTTGGCAAGTGGCGGCGGATAATCGGAGTTTGACGGCGGGTTTGAGGTTGTTGGAAAATGCGATTCAAACGATTGAGGGGATTATTGAGATTGAGAGGGCTAAGAGCGATCGAACTTTGAATGTTACAATCGGCGCTGTAGGTGTGGGAATTGCCACCAGCGGGGTTTACGCGAGTGTTTATGCAGGCCAAATCAACAGTCCCGCCAGCCCCACAAATCCGATGGATGTGAATGTGGTTTTTGGGTGGAGTATAGGTTTGGGAATTTTAGCAGGTGCGTTGAGCGCGATCGTCCTAATCGCGATCGGCAACAGACGGCGCTAAAATAGGTTAGTGGCGATTGAAATCAGGGCAACCACGGGGGGATTGCCCCTACGGAAGATTAAATTTGTACGGTTTCCAATGCTATGGTTTTCGGACAAATATCATCATCATACCAACCAGTCAAAGCCACCGCCAAAGCATCCGCCGCATCATCGGGTTTCGGAATATAACCTAATTCTAACTCCCGCGCGACGGCTTCTTGCACTTCCAATTTGTCAGCATTCCCGCGCCCAGTCAAGGCTTTTTTAATTTGGGCTGGGGTAAACTCGAACAGCGGCACTCCACACTGCGCTAATACTAACGTCAAAACGCCCCGCGCTTGCGCTACAAGGATGGTATTTCCCATTTTGTAAAAGAACAGTTTTTCGGCAATTGCCAAATCTGGTTTTATCTGTTCAATTACGTCGTGCAAATCTTCGTAAATAGTTTTGAGGCGCTGTCCCATTTCCTGTTTTGGCGTTGTTTTAATCACGCCGCAATCAATCATGGAAACAATATTTTCATCTTGTTTTCCGACAATGTGACAGGAAATTGCGCCGTATCCGAGGCTTGCTAAGCCTGGATCTAATCCTAGAATTATCTTTTTCATTTATGATTAATTTTAACCCCGCCGAATAGAATTCGGGGCTACACAAACACCGCCATTAAACCCGCCGAATAGAATTCGGGGCTACACAAACAAAGTCCGCCTGCGCGGACTAAGAGTTATTCTCATTTGAGGATGATCGCCCTGATGATCAATTGGTTTCTAGGCCGAATACCCGATCGAACACTTTGGTCACTTTAGAACCCGAATCTATTGATTCTAGCGGATCTTTCCGCAATCGGTGCCGCAAACATAAGGTCATCACCCGGCGAATATCGTTCACTGTGACCTCTGTGCGACATTCTAAGGCGGTCAAAGCTTTTGCGGCCCGGTTTGTGACCAAATCGCCCCGCAGTCCGTCTACGTCCAATTCGGCGCAAACTTGGGAGATTTTCACTCGCAAATCTCGATCGAGCTTTACCGATTTTAGCCTTTCCTGGGCCTCAACCAACTTCTCTTGCATATCATCTTGTTCGTGCTGATATTTCGACAGAAACTCTGCGGGATTTTGGTCAAAACTCGATCGCTGTTCGACAATTTCCACTCTTAAATTCGGGTCTTTGACAGTCCTAATTTCTGCGTGCATCCCGAATCTATCGAGCAACTGCGGCCGCAATTCTCCTTCTTCTGGGTTGCCGGAACCGATTAGAATAAACTTAGCTGGGTGGCGGATCGAAATGCCTTCTCGTTCCACTGTATTCCAACCGCTGGCGGCGGAGTCAAGCAAAACATCGACTAAATGATCGTCGAGCAAATTGACTTCATCGACGTAAAGAATGCCACGGTTGGCTTTAGCTAAAAGGCCCGGTTCAAAAGCTTTCACACCTTCGGACAAAGCTTTCTCAATGTCGATCGTACCGCAAACTCGGTCTTCGGTCGCGCCCAAGGGTAAATCTACCATTTGGACTTTTTTGCGGGCGATTTTGATGTCAGTTTGAGCTAAAGTGCGATCGCGCACCTCATCACTCATCAAATCTGGATCGCTGGGATGACTGTTAAAAGGATCATCTGCTACCACCTCAATTTCCGGCAGCAAGTCGGCGAGGGCGCGGATTGTGGTAGATTTGCCAGTACCGCGATCGCCCATAATCATCACGCCACCAATTTTCGGATCGATGACATTCAATAGTAGCGCCAGTTTCATCTCTTCCTGGCCGACAATCGCAGTGAAGGGAAACACAGCGCGGCGGGCTACGGTAACGGTTGGTAGAGCACCCGCATTCAGGGTATTGCTGACTTCGGCAGTAGGACTCACAGGATAACTCAAAATATAATAATTGCTTGTTTATTGTAAGGGATAAGGGATTGTCTGGGGCGATCGACCCTAATCAATCCTAGTTGTAGGGCGCGTGAGGGCGAGAAATCTTTAACTGATGTTGTGTGAGTGTTGACATTCACGCACGTTGTGCCCAAAGCGGTGAAGTGAAACTAAGCTTTTCTGTATTTACATAGCAGCTTTGGGCGGACAGGATGCTTGCCCTACAAGAGTTTTAAGCAAAATCACCAGGTATGTTCAGTGGGGGTAGATTGCAAAGGAAGGGCGATCGGGCAACCCAAATGTAACGAAATGTAACAATATTCCGGGTTTTGCATAAAAGCCTCAAGTTCCCCCAGATAGCTATGTAAGAGCACTTTAAAGCAACTATTTTTCAGGGGTACAAATGGCTGAACTTAACATTGGGGCATTGACTGGCAGCAAAAGCTACACCGGTAGTGTTGGCACTACAAATATCGATAACCTGTACAAATTTACCATCAACAGTCCGGGAAGTTTCAAATTTCCCTCAACGGCTTGAGTGGGAATGCCGACATATCCGTACTCAATAAAGCCAGCGCAATAATCAAGAGTTCTTCTAGCATAGAAGGCTTGTCAGCAGGGGAATATACCATCCAAGTTTTGCCAATCAGCGGCGACATCAAATACACGCTGAATTTAGCAGAATTAAACTCTCCCAAAAAAGCGGATGCCGACATCCTTACAGGTACAAAATTAGAGACAGCATCTCCTTTAGCTGCAACAATTTTACCAGTTGTCAGCACTTCTGAAAAACCGACGGCAACCAAAGATGCCATCACAGGAACTTTGGTTCAGGAAAAGGCTGTCACAGCAGATAAAATAGCAGCTACCGACAAACCTGCAACGACTCTCCCAGCCACAACTACCGACAAACCTGTTACAACTACTTCCACAACAACCGAAAAACCTGCAACAATTCTCCCAGCAACAACCACATCCACAACTACTGAAAAGCCTGTTACAGCAACTCCCACAACAACTGACAAACCCGCAACAACTACTTCCACAATATCGGCAGTTTCAACCACGTCAACAACTACCGAAAAACCAGTTACAACCACTTCCACAACAACTGAGAAACCCGCAACAACTACTTCCACAACATCTGCGGTTTCAACCACGTCCACAACTACCGACAAACCTGTTACAACTACCTCTCAAACAATAACAACAACAACAACTGACAAACCAGCAACAACTCTCCCAGTAACAGAATCTGCGGTTTCAACCACATCAACAACAACTGACAAATTAGTTACAACTACTTCCCAAACAACAACTGACAAACCAGCAACAACTCCTCCAGCCACAGCATCTGCGGTTTCAACCACATCAACAACCACTGACAAATTAGTTACAACCACCTCTCAAACAACAACTCTCCCCGCAACAACAACCGCTGCTGCAACAACTGCTGTCACAAAAGATCCAATTACAGGCGACACAGTTGCCACTCAAGAGACCAAAACTGGCACTCCTTTAACAGCAGATAAACCTGTGGTGGCCTCTCTTGATGCTAGCAAGCCAGCGGAAAAACCAAATACTGCAACCAGCAACGCAGAAGAAACAAAAAAAGAGACTACTACTGCCCTACCAGCAACTGAAACCAAAAAAGAACCAGAACCAACTACCGACAAAAAATTAACATCTCCCTTTACATCGGGGATATTTACTACGGATCAAACTGGTCGTATCAGTGTAGACTATACATTTGATGGTGGGTTTTTCCAAGGTGAGTTAGCTATTTTTATTTTGGAAGGATTGGAAAAGTTTGAACCTGGTTCGGAAGCATTCATCAAAGAAGTAGCGGGGCGTTCTTTAAGTAACTCTGTGAAAGGTCATGTAGTGATTAATGATGCTACAGAAGGTGCGCGGTTTTCCGGTTTCTTAGGAGAGAGTAATGTCAATGAAGGAGTCTACTTAGGAGTCAAGAGTTTTGCAGTTACTGCCGGGGGTAAATATGGGGTGATGTTGGTACCTAGCGGTAGTGTAAAGTCGGTTTTTGATAATCCGAATGTTGGCGGTACTCAACGTCCTTTATTTTCTATGGCAATGGCGAATCCTGTGCAGGGATTTAACTTCGGTCAAATTGCAGATATCACGGGAGAAGGCAATACCTTTGTGATGGAGGATATGCGCTTAGATGCAGGGAGTGATAAAGATTACAATGATATCATTTTTCAAGTGCGCGGTGCGACGGCAAAAGCTGCTTTGCTCGACACTGTGATTAACCCGGATAAAGAGTGGCGGAAAACTGATTTGGGCAAGGCACTTATTGCTTATGCGAAACCTTACATTACCCCGGAACCAAAACTAAAGGTAGATGCTGAAGTATCCGACTTACTTGATGATTTGGAAAAAGAAATTTTGAAGACAGTAACTTCGGATAAAGAGACTCCAAAAAGTCCATCACTAACCCCTACTACGGGCAAAGATGCTGACAATTCAAAGGAACCTGTACGAGTTTCGATTCCGCCAGCAAAAACAGATGACAAACCCAAAGATTCTGCAAGTAATGGTGGCGATTTGACTAAAGTTGAGACAAGCGACAAGGTAGATACAAAGCCGATAAATGCACTAACTACTGGCAAAAATACTGCGGCGGATTCGACTGAAAAATTACCAGTTGAAAAAACGCCTGTTCCTCCCGTAGCAACTGAGGTGAAAGACAAAGTTACTGAAGCACCAGCGACAGAAACTTTGCCAGTTAAGTCTGCTACTGAGAAGGAAGTTATTGCAACGACACCAACTGAGAAGGTAGAGACTAAACCGGAAGTTTTGCCAACGGAAAGTAAGGTGAAAGGGGAATCTAAGCCTGTGGTAGTAACTGAGGTGAAAGATAAGGTTACTGAAGTAGCCGTGACGGGAACTTCGCCAGTCAAGTCTGTTACTGATAAGGAAGTTGTTGCGACGATACCAACTCAGAAGGTAGAGACAAAATCGGAAGTTTTGCCAGTGGGAACCCCGGCGAAAGAGGAATCGAAGCCGGCGGTGGTAACTGAGGTAGAGAAAACTGAAACTCCTAAAGTTGCTGTAGTCAAAAATCCTGTGGACTCGACTAAGGAAAGTCAGCCAACCGCGACTGTTGAGAGTCAAGAAACTACTGAAGTTAAGCCGTCATTGCCGGTGAAGCAGACTGATTTGGACAGTATGCCATTGACGACTACCAACAAGAGTGAAGAGTCGCAGACGAAGGAAATAGTTTCTGACACTCCGGCTGTTAGTGAGGTGGTGATTCCAAAAGAGTCATTGCCGATTTTGCCGATAGTTGACGAATCAACTGAGGATGATTACACTACTCCTGAAAATCCCCAGCCATCTATTGATGTTTTTCCCACGGGTTCAGAAGTAGATTATTCTATTTCAGCCAATTTGATAGCGCGATTGGAAAGCATGAAACAAAGTTTGACTAACTTGGGAAGTGCCGACGATCCGGGTGGGAATAGCAGCAATGAGGCTTTGATTGCGCGTTTGGAAAGCGTGACTCAAAAGTTGATGACTTTCAATGAATCAACACCTGTTTCCGATAATACTGTGCTTTTAATCGATCGCCTGGAAGAAACGGTCTATCGACTAACCATACCGCCTATCGAGCAGCCGTTGGAGTCAATTGATGCAGCACAATTTGATTTTCCTGTTGGGAATCAGCCGATAATTGGAGTGATTGACACGGGATTTGCAGGCAACAATCCCGATATTGACTACTCGCGCATTACCTGGGGACAAGACAGGGTAGATGGCGATGCTGATCCCAGATTGGAACCTGGCAAAGGCAACGAACACGGTACTCATGTTTTAGGAATTATTGCTGCTACTCAAAACAATGGTGTTGGGATTGACGGGGTTAATGAAAAAGCACCTGTTTGGGCGGGAAGGGCGATCGGTTCTGGGAAATGGGCAGATTCATTAGTTGAATATGTTGATTTTGTCAAGACTTCTGGGAAAAAGAATGGAGTGATTAATTTGAGTATGGATCTTACTCAAGTTAATGCCGATGGTACGACAACAACTCGCTATGAATTGACGCCGGAGGAAAGGAGTGCGATCGAATATGCTCGTCAAAATGGAGTATTAATGGTAGTCGCGGCTGGCAACGACGGTGGCGTCATGTCTGCCTTGGGTCAAGCTTCGCAGGAATTTGACAACATTATTACTGTCGGTGCGGCGGAACGAATTAATGATGAAATTGCACTTTCCAAAGGTTACGATCGCACAAATTATTCCAGCTACGGTCAAGGTTTAGATATTTTGGCATCGGGAGGAACTGTTCAGAATCCACAATTATCAACAGTTGGAGATGGAGTTGGCTTCATGGCAGGGACTTCCGCAGCCACGGCAAAAGTCACCGGTGCAGCGTCTCAAGTTTGGGCTGCGAATCCAACTTTGAGTTTTCGTCAAGTGATTGAAATTCTGAAGCAAACTGCAACGGATTTGAAAACAACAGATTGGGATAGCGAAACCGGTGGAGGGTTGCTGAATTTGGAATCTGCTGTCGCTTTGGCTCTAGCTACGATACCGCAAGAGTATGACGTATCAGCAACCTTAGTTCCTGAAACTTGGAGTGGTGAAGGGAAAGTAACACCCACAGAGCGTGCCAGCCAGACAATAGAAAGCTTCCGGTTGCGTGTTTGACCGGATGATGGCGTGAATCTGCGTAACAGTCCAAACTTCAACGATCGCGGCCCGGTTTCTCTTTCCAAAAACACTTGGCTTAACTTTGATGCTTGGACTTGGGGCAATGTAAATATCGACCCAATCACCAAAGGATAGGATGCTCTGTATTACCGGACTTGGTACAACGGTAAAGCTTATTGGGTTCCCAGTATTTGGATTGATGGTTATCCGCCTAGCCGTCCATCACTATTGCCACCAACTCCAACTCCAACTCCAACTCCAACTCCAACACCAACTCCAACTCCAACACCAACTCCAACACCAACTCCAACACCAACACCAACACCAACTCCAACACCCATTGGTTCTTTAGTAGGCAAGAAAATAGCTTTAGATCCAGGACATGGAAAGTATCCCCCAGGATTTGAGCCGGGCGCGTTAGGTTACGGCACTACCGAAGCGGCAGAAAACATGGTGCAAGCACAAATTATCGCCGACTATCTGAGGCAACGAGGGGCAGAAGTCAAGATTATTGATGATGGGAGTTTGGGACTCGAACAAATCGGTCAGCAAAGTAGTGGCTCCGACTTATTCGTTTCCCTGCACCTGAATTCCTTCAACAAAAGTGCCCAAGGCCACGAAGTCTTTTCTCACACTTCAGCACCAGCCATAGATAGTCGCCTTGCTCGAACTATCAATAGCGAACTAGACGCTGTTTTTCCAGATTCGGAAATTCCCAATCGCGGTGTAAAAACAGATAACTTTGGCGTATTACGTGGCGCACCGAAGACTGTACCTGCTGTGTTGGTAGAGTCCTTGTTTATCGACGCGCCTGGAATGAGTCGTGCTAATGTCGAAAAAGCAGCAGGGGCGATCGGACGTGGCATTGAGAAATTCCTCACTGGCAATATTACTAATCCTGGGACAGGAAATAATAATGGTTCGGGTTCTTCTACTCCTCCAGCAACACCAGGACAACAGCGACAGTACATTATCAAAGCTGGCGATACACTAACCGCGATCGCTCAACGTGAACTGGGGAATGCTAACCGCTGGCGCGAGATTGTGAAAACTCCGACTGGCGGAACTTTTACTGAAGCTCAAGCGCGACAGTTACGAGTTGGTGAATCTGTTTATTTACCAGTGAGTTATCAATCTGGACTAGGTACGCCTGTGAAGCAAGTTCCTACAACAAATCCGAACCAAACTAATTTTGAGATTGGTCGAGTCAGTTCGCGGGTTGGTAGCGTACCACTCAATTTGAGGAGTCAATCTAACATTTCTCAAGCCCCAATCGATAAGTTATCTATTGGTAAGGAAATGAAGATTTTGCGATTGGTTTCTGGCGCAACTTACAGTACCAGTAATGGCAACCGCAGTGATTGGTATGAAGTTGAAGTGAATGGCAAGCGCGGTTTTGTTGCTGCTTTCTTCGTTGACAAAGGTTCTAGTGCACCGCCACCACCGCAATCAGGTTTTGTCAATTCAAATGTTGGTGGTGGCCCTCTCAATTTGAGGAGTTCAGCTTCTACTAATGCAGTGAGCACTACCAAGTTGAATCAGGGTACAAAGCTGACAATCTTGGGAAGCATAACTGGTGGAAATTACAAGATAGGCAATAGCAACCGTAATGATTGGTATGAAGTCGAGGTGAATGGCAAGCGCGGGTTTGTTGCTACTTATTATGTGACTAAAGGAACTACACAAACTAATCCTGGAGGTGGTTCATCTGCTCCATTTACATTGCGAGAATATTATCAACGCCTCTATGGCCATGCTCAAGCCGCATCCTTTAGACAGTTTAATACCCCTAATGATGGTGGTCACGATGCTATCGACTCCAATGTCACGGGAAACGCTAGCAGACAAGTTCGTGCTTTAGTGGGTGGAAAAGTTCTGCGAGCGAAGAATGGTGTAACTCTTAGTAATGTTTCGATGAACAACACAGGTTATCATTCAGGTCTTGGTCGGCGTGTTACAGCTTCTGACTACAACGGCACAGTTGTGATTTGGAATGAAGAGCTGCAACGTGAATTTTGGTATTTGCACTTTGCCCCTGGAAGTGTGAATCAGGGGCTTGTAGGAAAAACGATCAATCCGGGAGATGTCATCGGCATTGAGGGCGAGACTGGTTTTTCTATAGGTGTGCATACTCATGTTCATGTTGATAATAATCAAGGCATAGGTGGAACCAAACAAGATCCACAAGTGATTTTAGGTAATGCTCGTGGTCAAGGAATTCTTGACAAGAGGTACTAAGTCACCGAAAAAGCGATCGCCCTTTCTTTCCCCTCCTGAAATAAAGCGCGATCGCCCTTAATTCCCCTTTCTCAACTAAGGGCGATCTATCTCCTCAACTCAACCGAGGTGCGATCGCCCTTTACCCCTTTTTCTCAACCAAGGGCGATCGCCCTTGTGGAATAAGTCACAAAGTACGATCGCCCTGGACTCCTTTTTCTCAACCAAGGGCGATCGCTCTTCGCAAATTCAATTAAACTTCAGTAAAATAAGACAAAGCTATCTCAGCCTCCAAATCTAACTCACCATGGAAACTTTAACATTTGACAGCATTTTAGATGCGATCGAAACCTTGTCTGTAGACGAACAAACTACTCTGCTTGCCATCATGCACCGCAGACTTAGCGATCGCCGTCGCGCCGAAATTACCACTAACATTGCACAAGGAAAAAAGGACTATCAATCTGGAAACGTCTTTCGATGTACAGTTGATGAAGCGATCGCGGAGCTAAACAGTTGAAAATTATCACCTTTGCTCCATCGTTTAGTGGAATATGACTGTCGGATTGTATTTGATTTTGTTAAAAATCCAGAGTTGCCAAATGAAGAAATTCTATTGCTCGACATTGGCAGTCATGATGAAGTGTATTGAAAATTCTGGCTTATGGTATCGTCTTTTTCTATCTGCCATAGTCAAGAGCGATCGCCTTTTTGGAATAAGTCGAAAAGTGCGATCGCCCTTGACTCCTTTTTCTCAACCAAGGGCGATCGCCTTTTTGGAATAACTCAAATAGTGCGACGCTTGGGATTGCAGATAGGCGATCGCTTGCCGATTTGCTACGATACAGTAGAACTATCCTGCAACAAAAGGTCGAATACGATGATGCAAATTACCCTCAGCCAAGCCCAAAGCGAAGTTCTCGAAACCCTCGTCAAACAAGGGCAATACCCCTCTTTAGAAGAAGCAATAAACACCGCCTTACTGTTACTGATTGATGATGTTGCCCTACCCGATGCCGATCGTAGTCCAGAATACTTGGTCTGGGTTCAAGCAACTCGCAAAAAAATTGACATGGCACGGGAACAAGCACAAAATGGCGAAGTGTTAGAAGCAAACGTGGTGCTAGCTCAACTGAGAGCGAAAGTGCAAAGCGCCAAAGAAGCAGCAGTATGAAACGTTTGGTTATTACGATTGATGCGAGTCGAGATTTATCATAAATTTATGATTATTTTCTATAGCAAAGTATAGATGCAGGCGATCGCTTTGTCGAAGGATTTGGCAAAAAATGTCAGCATCTCGCCGAGTTTCCGTATTTGGGGCGCTCCTATGCTCAGCTTGTTCCGGGTTTGCGAGGGATACCGTTGATGGACTACATCATTTTTTACGAAATTGTTGGAGAAGGTATTGAAATTTTGCGAGTAATTAGTGGTTATCGTAATTTGCAAACTGTTTTCAATCAAAACTGATCCAGAGTTTCTCCTCAAAAACTCGCAGATGCACGATAGTGTTGTGAATTTGGCGATCGCCCTTTCCTCCTCTTTCTCAAGCAAAGGCGAGATATTTTGGAATTAGTAAAAAAGTACGATCGACCTTTACCCCTTTTTCTCAAGCAAGAGCGAGTTCCTTTTTGATATAAGCGATCGCCCTGACAACAACTCGCTATCTCCCAGACAAAGAACGCGCAAACTCTAAAACTTGTATCTGACGTTCGTCTGATAAACGTCCAACCATCGCAGCTAATAGCTCAGATACAGACAACCAACGCCTTTCTTTCGACTTCCAAACAACTAAAAACTGCTGGGTAGACAGAGTACACAAAGCTATCGTTTCGCCAGAGCGATCGCTAAATTCTACGTCGTAATTTCCATCATCATAACAATCTACAATTGCCCCTCTAACACCCTGGTGCAAATTAGATCCAGGCAATGTTACTAACAATTCGACTACATCAAATAATTCTGGCACGATCGCACTTACCTCCGAACGAATGATCGATTGATTCAATGTATTGCTCAATTTCCTCATCCGTGCAACTAATTCCATTCTGCCAAAGTTCATATTCACTGATATCGATATCTTCATTCCAAACCAGTGCATAACCACCAGGTTCAATTTTAAAATTTCTGAAAAAGCCAGGATTGCTTAACATCGCAAACATCGGATTGTCTAATAAATTAGAAATGTTGTATTTCTTGATTTCAAGATTGGCAAACTTGACCATCAAGGTGTTATCGTCAATAGCTTTAGCAGAAACAATGCGCTCAGCTTTCATAAAACAATCACAGTTATTTTAATGGTGGAAGTTTACTAAACTCTTGACTATTCCACATATCCAGCAGTTCTTTCTGGTACAACGTAGCCCATTCTAATACCATTTTTTCAGCCCGATTCGGTAAATCTCCTTCAATGATTTCTAAAGATTCAATGCCGATCAAAGCATTATACTCACCGTAAACTGCGTGAAAATGAGGAGGTGGATGATCTCCAAAGAAAATTTTGATAATTATTCCGTAAAATCGTGCAACTTCTGGCATAAAGCTTTTCTAAACGACGATATGAGGATTATTGTATATGAACCAGGAACAAGAATAACTAACGACTACCACTGCGGCTCCGAAGCCATCAAATTAGTAGCTTCATCGCTGGGTAACGGCTTAGCAAAAAAGTAACCTTGGCCGTATTCACAGCCGATCGCCCTTAATTTAGCTAACTGTGCCGCCGTCTCGACACCCTCCGCAATCACATCCATACCCAAAGCGTGAGCCAGCGTCACGATCGTCCGCACGATCGCCACATTCTCCCCCTCACTCCCCACTTCCATTAGCCCCACAAACGACTTATCAACCTTCAAAGTATCCGTAGGAAACCGACTTAAATAACTCAACGACGAATAGCCAGTCCCAAAATCATCAATTCCTAACTTGACATTTAATGCTTTCATCTGCTTCAAAACCGCGATCGCCGACTCCACATCATCCATCACCACACTCTCAGTAATCTCCAACTTCAAACTCTCGGCATTCAAACCCGTTGCTCCCAAAATCGCCTGAATCCGCTCCACCAAATCCGGCTGAGCAAACTGCTTCCCAGATAGATTTACACTCATGATCAAAGGTCGATCGAAATCAAACATTCCCTCCCACAGTCGCAACTGCCGACAAGCCTCCTCCAACACCCACTCACCCAGAGGCACGATCGCACCCGTTTCCTCCGCCACCGGAATAAACTTGACCGGCGAAATCAAACCCCGCAGCGGGTGCTGCCACCGCACCAAAGCCTCAAACCCAATAATCCTCCCGCTTGCCAAACACACAAACGGCTGGTAGTGCAGTAAAAACTCCCGACGCTTTAGGGCCATCCGCAAATCCGTCTCCAACTGCAACCTCTCCACCGCCAAATCGTGCATCGAAGCATTAAACACTTGATAGCGTCCCGTGCCCAAAGCCTTCGCTCGGTACATCGCCGTGTGCGCGTCTCGCAGCAAGTGTTCCGGCTGTTCCCGGGCCTCCGCAGCGGGTTCGCCCCCTACCGCAATCCCGATGCTAGCGGTGACAAATACCTCTTGCCCTCTCAACTCAAAAGGCACAATTAAAGCTTGGTGAATGCGATCGGCCAAATCCACCGCACAGCCAACATCAACATTCCTCACCAAAATCGCAAAATCGTCGCCGCCCACTCGCGCCACAGTATCCCGGGAGCCAACAATCGCCCTCAGCCGCAGCACAACGGACATCAGCAATTCATCCCCGACCAAATGACCCAAAGAATCATTAATTACCTTGAACCTGTCTAAATCCAGAAACAGCACCGCAAACAGATAGCTGTGGTGGCCCTTAGTATTGACGATCGCCCGTTCCAAGCACTCTACAAACAAATCCCGGTTCGGCAAACCTGTCAGAGAGTCGTGAAAAGCATCATAAATTCTCCTGTAAGCGCCTACACCGACACCAGTCACCACCAAACCCAAAGCCGGCGACACCAAAGGAACCCACCCACCGACAGTAAAAATACCAAAACTGATCCCCAACAGCCCCATCAATGCCCCAGCCCCAAACAATCCCGCCCTCCCAGGGTGCTGAATGCGCCAAGCCACCGCCCCGCCAACCACTGCCCAAGCAGCGTTCCACAAAATTTCTGCCCATCCTGGCCATATCCAAAAAAGCGATCGCCCATCCAAAACCGCACTCAATATTTGGCTGAGCATTTGCGCGTGCAGCAGTACCCCCGGCATTTTCGGGCTTTGCTTCTGAACCGGGCTATAGGGTGTCAGAAACAAATCTCTGGTACTCGGTGCAGTCGTCCCGATCAATACAATCTTGTCCTTCACCCAACTTGGGTCAATTTCTCCATTCAATACCTGTCTGATACTGACTTGTCGCGCCACCTGCTTGCCAGAACGATATTTGAGCAGAATTTGGTAGCCTCTGGCGTCGAGATTTGCATAGCCGCCGCTGTCAGACTGTAAAGGCAAGAATTTTGCTTGGCCCCAGTCGATTTGGTTGGGATTAATCGAGCTATTTTCCGGCTGCACCCTGTCTTTGAGATACAGCAAAGCCACTTGCACAGAAAATGAGAAAGCAGTTTTCTTGTCTGATTGGGAGACTGAGAGCAAATTGCGACGCACAACACCGTCAGCGTCGAGGACGAAATCGTTAAAACCGACTCGATCGGGCGGCACTCCTGGAGGCGCAGGCACTCCCGGACTTTCAGAATCGCTCAATTTGGCGATCGCCACCACATTCGGTGCTTTCAATTGACCCAGCAATTCCTGCTGTCCCGGTTGTTGTGGCAAATCCCGGTACAAGTCCAAGCCGATGACTTTTGGTCGATATTTTTGCAGTTTTGCCAAGGTTTGAGCGATCGCACCGTCGGAAATCGGAAATCTCCCCAAAGCTTGAATATCAGCCTCAGAAATGCCTACTATCAGCAGCCGCGGATCGGGGCCAGCATCGGGCTGCAAGCGCACTAACGAGTCAAAACTCCCCAATTCCCAGCTTTGGAGCACTCCCAACCTGCGGACTCCCATCAGCAGCATCGTCACAGTTGCACCTGCCAGTATTGCAGGCAAAATCCTGACCTGCCGAGATGAGGACTTACTGAGATCGAGGCGAGTGACCGCGGACATTACAGAACGAAGATTTTGAGAGAATTTGGCAGTCACGGAAAAAATATATGGGTGCAAATTCACGGAGCACAAGTCTGTTCCCACAGAATTGAGCTTATTATGAGATTGAGTGTAATTTTTTCAGAAACTGTGCCGAAACCGAGTTGATTTAAGCTAATTACTCAATGTAGGCAAAGTATTTCTTGGATGGGAAACCGGGTTTCTCAAGATTTGCCGACAAATCCTGTCTTTCATTTCTTGTTTCCCCAAATTCCCATAAGCGTTAAAATTTAGTCGATCGAAGTTTCAGGATATTTTTGAGATTATGGCGAATCAAATTCCGATTCCGGTGATTGTTAATGGTGCTGGCGGCAAGATGGGCCGCGAAGTAATTAAGGCGATCGCCAATGCTGATGACCTAATCCTATTCGGGGCTATAGACCGCTCTCCGGAGTCGTTGCACGTCGATGCAGGGGAATTAGCCGGATGCGGCCCGTTAGAAGTTCCAGTGACTGACGACTTGCAAGGAATACTGGCATTAGCAGCTCAAGAAAAGCAGTTAGGCGTGATGGTAGATTTTACGCACCCGAAGTCAGTTTATGAAAATGTGCGATCGGCTATAGCTTACGGTATTCGCCCCGTAGTCGGCACTACTGGCTTGAGCAGCAAGCAAATTGAAAACTTGGCCCAATTCGCTGACAAAGCCAGCATCGGCTGTTTGATTATACCCAATTTCTCGATCGGCATGGTTTTGCTCCAACAAGCTGCGGTCACGGCATCTCAGTATTTTGAACACGTAGAAATTATTGAGCTGCACCACAATCAAAAAGCCGACGCTCCCAGCGGCACGGCGATTCAAACTGCCCAAATGTTAGCAGAAATGGGAAAAACTTTCAATGTACCAGAAGTTGAGGAAACCGAAAAATTGCCCGGAGCTCGGGGCTCTTTAGCCGATGAAGGAATTCGGATTCACAGCATCCGTTTACCAGGCTTAATTGCCCATCAAGAGGTAATTTTTGGCGGCGAGGGTCAAGTTTATACTTTGCGACACGATACGAGCGATCGAGCTTGTTATATGCCCGGAGTATTATTGTCTATACGCAAAGTGCTCGAATTGCGATCGCTCGTTTATGGTCTGGAAAAAATCTTGTAGCCAGTTGACAGTTATTGTAGGGTGCGTCAGGGCTGAATGTTTTAACAACAGACTAATAACTTTCCCTGACGCACCTAATGTTAATTAGCTTCTTACTTTTTCCTTCTTACTTCTTACTTTTTCCTTCTTCCTTCTTACTTCTTCCTTCTTACTTCTTATTTCTTACTTCTTACTTTTTCCTTCTTCCTTCTTCCTTCTTCCTTCTTCCCAATTATGCTAATTCCCCTAACCCGCGAAACCTTTCAAGAACTAATACCAGCCGTCGCCACGGGAACCCAATACAAATATGTTTGGGGAAAACCGCCCGATTTCTTGAGGAGAATGCTCATATCCGCCGTAACTGTAGTTTTCCTACTAATCATCTACAACTTCGCCGGTTCCGATGTCGGCCCTCTAGTATTAATCACCGGATTAATCGCAGGTTTATACTGGCTATGGGCCCCGATTTTATGGGGAAGTTTAAAAAATGCAGAATGCCGTAAATATAAATATTGCGGTTTTTGGCAAGGACGAGTTTTGGATATTTACATCACAGATGAAGTCACAAGTCAAGAAGAAACTGTCAATCAAAAAGGACAACTCGTAATTGTAGACAACTTAGAACCGCGAATTAATTTAGAAGTTGGCGACAAAACCGGATTTACGACTACACTCACAGCCCCACTGCAAAAAAATCATCAAGGAATTGTCCGCGGTCAAGCTGCTTTAATGTTAATCATGTCGAATCAAGAAGATTTGGGACGGATTGCTAAAGTTTCTGATATTTACATTCCCAGCCGCGAAGTATGGGTGAGTGACTATCCTTATTTGCGTAAAGATGTGTTTGTGGAGATGAGTCAGCAGATTAAAAAAGGTAGGCAGAAAAAAACGGGCGATAATGACAATAGAAGCACAAAAAGGCGATCGTCCGCCGATTATTAATCCGACTTGAACGCGGGTAGTTTTATTGAGAAACCCGGCGGTTGAAACCGCATCTACACAAACACTCACGCGCCTCCGCGGGTTGAAGATTTCATCCGATTGATTGACAGAAACCCGGCGGTTGAAACCGCATCTACACAAACACTCACGCGCCTCCGCGGGTTGAAGATTTCACCCGATTGATTGACAGAAACCCGGCGGTTGAAACCGCGTCTACACAAACACTCACGCGCCTCCGCGGGTTGAAGATTTCACCGATGATTTTCCATCTCCGAATACCCTCTTCGTCCGCGAAGGCGGACATCGTTTGTG
>ENA-OBIO01000022-OBIO01000022.1-metagenomes-genome-assembly--contig:-NODE-22-length-100563-cov-5.23586_pt1 | contig 100563 bp, 82 predicted proteins | sample MGYA00153383_OBIO01 | MGnify analysis MGYA00153383 | reverse complement strand
GGAGTCGAACCAGCGACCTACTGATTACAAATCAGTTGCTCTACCAACTGAGCTATTTCGGCATATAATAAAGAACTTTCCCTAAAAACAAAACATTATCATTTCAGGTCGTTTTTTTTAGGAAGGCAAATGTAAGCGAAAATTTTTAATAGAAAAAGTTTGAAAATATATTTTTGAAATAAACGATAAGGTGAATAATTTTTATATAATATCTAAATCAATTCAGTCGGCAAATTCTATTCAATTTTTTAAATTTCATAAAAAAAAGCTGCCATTTTTTTGGCAACTTTTAGCTTCAATCTTTTAAAAATTATGCTGCTAATTTTTCTTTCTTTCTTTTTATCTGGTTTATGACTGCATCTAAAGCCCCATCAAAACTCTCTTCAAAAGATTTGGAAGAGTGTTTTACAAAAAACTCGTGACCGGGTATTAACACTTTAATCTCAGCAATCTTGTCTTTAATGTTGTGCACAATATTATCCAATTTCAAGTATACGTCCACTTTTGTTATTCTGTCATGAAATTGCGAAATTTTTTCACATTTGCTTTCAATGTGTTCTACTAATTTGGAATCTGCATCAAAATGTACTGTCTGAATGTTAACGTTCATAACCATTTTTTTATTGAGTGAAAAATAAAAATTAATCAGGTAAAGATGTTACATAGGCTTCGCAAAAATGAGGCAGAATGAAAAAACACTAACATATACAAGTTAATGCAAAATATTTTTAAAACTTAATTTTTGCTGTTAAAAATTTAGGCTTTGGGATGTGCTTTTTTATAAACATCTTTTAACTTTTCAATACTGTTGTGAGTATAGATTTGAGTAGCAGCAAGACTTGCATGACCCAATAATTCTTTAACCGCATTTAATTCTGCTCCGTTGTTCATTAAATGAGTAGCAAAAGTATGGCGTAAGATATGAGGGCTTTTTTTTTCGATTGTAGTTATTTGTGAAAGATATTTTTTTACAATATTGTAAACTTGTTTAGGATCTAATGGCATTCCATTTTCTGTAACGAAGAAATGATGATTTTCATTGTATATATTCAGTTCTTTCTTTTTATCCATATAAAACTTTAAATCATTTACCAGGAAATTATTTACCGGAATGATTCTTTGTTTACTTCCTTTCCCAAAAACTTTTATTTGAGAGTTCATTCTATCAATATCACCGTCCTTCAAAGCAATTAACTCTGCTTTTCTTATACCTGTAAAATATAAAATCTGTAAGATCAATTTTTCGGTTGTGCCTCTAAATCCTTCAGAAAATTCGGTGGATGTAAATATTTTTTCAATATCATTTTCAATAATAAACTGGGGAAGTTTTTTGGGCATTTTAAGAGAAGTAATTCCATTTACCGGATTTACCAATACAAGTTTATTTTTTAGGAGATATTTAAAGAAAGATCTTAGAGAACATATTTTTCTATTTAATGAACGGGCGCTCATTTTATTTTCTTTCATTTCAGCCAGCCAACTTCTTACATAAACAACTTTAATTTTGTCTATTGAAGTATTAGGGAAATGCAGAGAAAGAAAGGCAAAAAAGGATTTCAAATCGTTTTGATACGAAAGAATAGTATGCTTACTGTACCGCTTCTGAAATTGCAGAAACTCAATAAAATTCTGTTGAACAATATGATGAGGTAGGGCCATAAAAAAACTGATGATTGAAATTAATATAACCTACCATCAGTTTTAAAATATAAATTAAGTAATCTTAATCAAATTTACCCTCGGATAGCTGTTGTTTATAAACTGCTTTTAAAACTTCCATTCTGCGGCGGATAGAAGGCTTTATAAAAGCCTGTCTTTCCCTTAGCTGTAAAAGTGTACGACTTTTTTCGAATTTCTTCTTATACTTTTTAAGTGCTTTGTCTATGTTTTCGCAATCTTTAGAATCTATAATTAACATTGTTATTTTACTCTTTTTAGTGGATTAGGAATGCAAATATAAAAGAAAAATTTAAAAAAAGAAAAATTATGAACAAAATGCGAATATTGTAACATGTTTACAGGAATAATCGAGCAATTAGGTACAATAGAAAACGTACAGACAAAAGGCAGCAATGTAACGCTAACAATAAGTGCGGCCTTCACTTCTGAACTAAAAGTAGACCAGAGTTTGAGCCACAGCGGCGTATGTTTAACAGTTGAAACCATTGACAATAATAGGTACATGGTAACCGCTATAGAAGAAACATTAAAGAAAACAAGCCTTTCTAAATGGAAAGTCGGAACTGTTGTAAATTTAGAAAGATGTCTTCGGTTTGATGGAAGGTTAGACGGTCATATCGTTCAGGGCCATGTAGATACTGTAGGAAAATGTATTCATGCGATAACAAAAGACGGCAGTTGGGAATATGTAATTTTCTTTGACAGAAAATTTGCTTCCCTCATTATTGAAAAAGGATCTATTTCCCTAAATGGAATAAGCCTTACTATTTTTAATGTAACCGATAACAGTTTTACAGTTGCCATTATACCTTATACATATGAGCATACAAACATGCATACATTACAAATAAACGATGAGGTAAATATTGAATTTGATATGATTGGGAAATATGTGGGGAGGATGAATAGAGTAAATATTATTTAACACGATTTTTAAAGATTAACATTTTTTTTTCAATTAAATGCCATGTTAAAAATGCTATTGGAACTACAACTAGTAAAGTAACCATAAAAAGGTTGAAGGGATTATGCACAACTAAATTACTGGCTATTAACATTTGTTGAACAGGAAATGAAAATGCATAAACACCATAGGTAAAATCTCCATACTTTCCTGCCTTGTTTGTGAATCCTTTTAAGTGAGCAATTATAATTACAATAAAAGGTAGTAAAATAATATGAATTGATTTTTCTAGTGATGAAAATATAGATAAAATAAGTAATGAAATAATTCCCAAAAAAATTAAAACTGATTTTGAATACGCAGAAAAATCAACATCTAATAAAAAAAAAGCGGAACTGTTTAAGAAAATCAAAGCATAAAAAACATGATTACCACTAAAATATTTGATTAAACTTTCATTAAAAAATGCAAGGTTTAAAAAAAATAAAATATTTAAAATTAAAATTAAACTGAGCAATATTTTTTTACCAAAACTTTTAAAAAGAAAAGGCAGTCCCAACATTAAATAAAGTCTTTCTTCCACTATCAAGGTCCACAATGAACCATTCACACCATTTTCAGCTGTGTTATGAGTAAATACTTGTGGCAATGTAAACTGTATTCCAAATAATGGCATTATATTTCTGAAATATGTATAAGTTTCTTTTTTTCTAAAATATTCATTCATATTTAACGAAGAAAAAACAGGACCGATTAAAAAAACACTCAAAAGACAAACCAGCATTAACATAGGTTGTATTCTCAAAAATCGTTTCCAAATATAATTTTTAAATGAAGAAGAAGTTACAGCACTTTTTGTTACAAGATAACCGCTAATGGAGAAAAAAATTGATAACCCAATAAAGGAAAAGTCAAAGCGATTCCCCGTTAATTTCATAAGTGGTTCATCATCGTTTTTTAAAATTAAGTTGTATGAATGTGTTAGTGTAATGCATAAAGCAGCAAATACTCTTAAAAAATCATAATTGTTACTAAGTCTTTCTTTAAGCAGCATTTTTTAGTTTTAATCATAATATATTTTTTCCTTTCATAGCCGCTCCTACAGCGCTGTCCATAATTCTTTCTGCATAAGGGCGGGAAATATCATTTAGTATTACAGTTTTACTTTGTATTAAGTTTTTATCTTTCATTGATAAGGAAAGTTGGAGAGACTGCATTGCCGCTGCGGTATCTGCCAATTCATTTCCTATTAATAGATCTGCATTTTTTTGCAGAAAACGTTCCGTCGTTTTTAGAAGCTGCTCGCCTTCTGTAGAGGCTTCAGAAAGCGCACGTGCAGCTATGTCATTTTCAGCATTTGACATAGCATCCAACAACATTTTTTCTACTGTTTCATCATCTATACCCAACTGCGATTTAATTTCAATAAACTGTTCAACACCACTCCTTAATTCTTTTGCTTTTACCGTTAAAATTCCATCTGCATTGATTATAAAACTCACCTGTACTTTTGCCAATCCCGCAGGCATGGCTGGAATTCCTTTTAAGTTTAAAGTTGCAAGCAATCTATTGTCTTTTACAATATCACGTTCGCCCTGATAAATACTTATCCTCATGTTTATCTGTCCATCAACCTGGGTTGTATATTCCCTTGCTGATGAAGATGGAATTTTTGAATTCCTTGCAATAATTACATCCATCAATTCTCCTGCTGTTTCTATTCCCAAGCTCAATGGAGTAATGTCAAGCAACAATGCATCTTTATTGTTACCCGCAAGTATATCAGCTTGTATGGCGGCACCTAAAGCAACAACCTCGTCAGGATTAACAGTGTTGTTAACAGCTTTACCAAAATATTCCCCTACCATATCATTTACCAACTGCACTCTTGTGCTTCCGCCAACCATAATGATTTCATCAATTTCGTTTAGTGATAATCCTGCGTCTTTTACAGCTCTTTTACAGCACACAATTGTCTTATCTATCAAAGGTTTTAAAAGATTATTTAAATCATTTTTAGTTAAGCTTAACGTTTTATCGTTTAATGTTGTAGAATAAAATTCATTTGTAGAAAGGTATTTTTTTGCCTCTTCCCCACTTAACCTTAGTGCCTGCATTAAAGATCGATTATTTAAAAGTTCTTCATCAGAAATATTGATATTGTTCTGCCAGTATTTTGCAATGGCCATATCAAAATCATCGCCCCCTAAATAGGTGTCGCCATTTGTAGCAAGCACTTCAAAAACACCTTCGTTAATATTTAAAATAGAGATATCAAAAGTACCTCCACCCAAATCATACACTGCTATAGTTTTTTGCCCTTCTTTTTTTATACCTAAACCATAGGCAAGGCTTGCTGCCGTGGGTTCATTTATTATTCTCAACACATCAAGCCCTGCAAGTTTACCCGCATCTCTAGTTGCCTGCCTTTGTGCATCGTTAAAATATGCGGGTACAGTTATAACAGCTTTATTAACAGGTGTTTTTAAAATATGCTCAGCTCTCGTTTTTAATTCTTTTAAAATTAATGCAGATAAATCTACGGGCGAATAAAATTTATCATCGATTTTAATCTTTACCTGCCTATTTGCATCTTCATCAATAATTTTATAAGAAAAAAAAGAGGCGTTATTTTTAATATCATCATAATTTTTACCTAGTAATCTTTTTGCAGAAAAGATTGTTCTTTCGGGTGCTGATATTAAAAATTCCTTTGCCTCATCCCCCACCAAAATATCTCCCTGTTTATTAAAATAAACCACAGAAGGTACAAGAGTATTACTGTTGTGCTCTTTTAAAGCAATTGGCTGCTTTGTTTCGGGATGTATAATGGCAACGAGACTGTTGGTTGTACCTAAATCTATTCCCACAATTATTTCTTCTTTTTGTAAACTACCAGTGGCAATGTTTATCCCAATTTTAGCCATGATTTTTTTGTAAAAGTATGAAAATTGAATCACGAAGACGCAAAGACAGCAAGAAGCAATTATTAAGAAAAAATAAATCTCATTAGTAACAATTACCATTTTAAAATTTAATGTTATAACAACAATGATATGAAATATCAGTTTTTAAAAGGTGAGCTACCAAAAAGTAATTTTTTCTTGAGTTTGACACCCTTTCCCCATCCCTTGCCCTGAAACCCCCACTGGGTTAAGCAATAGTGATTTTTCAAAAAAATGTAGAGAGAAAACCGTTTGGTTATTATTTTTTTTTCTTTCTGGTATATGGCATTTTTACGTAAGGAGAAAAAAGGCAATTCCGTTTATTTAAGCATTTGTGAAAGCTACAGAGATGCTGCCGGCAATCCTCAACGTAAGGTATTAGGGGCAGCTAAGCAATGCTGCCGATTTTGGTACAGATGACTTAGAGCGTATAAAGCAACAGTTAATTGATTTAGCAAAAGGTCCAACAGCAGAGCCTACAGGTTTAGCTGAGTTAGCCCGTTATAATTATGGGTTTCCACTTGTTTGCAATCAACTATTAAAATGTTACGATTTAGATACCCTTTTAAATCGCCTTACTCGAAAACATAAACTAAGCTTTAGCCTATCCCGGCATGTTCAGTTGTTATTATGCGATAGGTTTAACAACCCTATAAGTAAACTGGGCTCCTACCATTACCCGGAAGATTATTATGAGCTTGGCGATGCAATGGAACTGCACAATATTTACCCTACAGTTGATTATCTCTACCTCAATAATAGCCTCATTCAAACTCATATTTACAATAAAAACAGAACTCGCTTTAATTATGAATTAGATGTAGTTTTTTACGATGTAACCACTTTTTATTTTGATAGCCAGGTGCAACAAGATGGAGCTTTGTGCCAACTCGGTTTTGGTAAAGATGGTAAAGTGGAGCAAAGGCAAATACTGTTTTCCTTATTAATATATCAGAATAGAATACCCATAGGTTTTGAGATTTTTAAAGGCAACCAATACGAAGGCAATACCTTTAAAAATGTGATAGAAAAATTAAAAAAAACTATAACATAGATCGTATTGTAGTTTTAGCAGATAGCGGCATGCTCAATGCCAATAATATTGCGCTATTTGATGAGGGTGAGGTTGCTTCAGGCTTTGAATACATAGTAGGCGATAGAATAAAAAGCTTATCAACAACATCCATAACCCACATTACAAACATTGAAAATTATAGCACCACTATTGTAAAAAATAACAACAATGAAGATGTCCCGATACGCTATTGCAGTTAACACTATAAAGGTCGTACACTCATAAGCAACTACAGCCAAAGCAGGGCAAAAAAAGACAGAGCCGATAGAGAACAAAAAATAGCTGCCGCAGAAAAAATGATTATGTAACCCTCAAGCCTCGATAAAAAAGCCAGCAGGTATTTTATAAAAAATGAAGCAGATAAAAAATATAGCATAGACCAAGACAAAAGATACAAACAAGCCCGTTTTGATGGCTTTAAAGTAATAGCCACCAATGCAAAAGATATTACAGCAGCCGAGGCATTAAAAAAATATAAAGACCTCTATAAAATAGAACAAAGCTTTAGAAGTTTTAAAAGTTATTTTGAAACAAGACCCATGTTTCATTGGACAGACAAAAGAATAGAAGGTCACATTATATTGTGTTACACAGCTTTTTGCCTGCTAAGCTATTTGCAAAATAAAACAAATTATACAGAACAGACTACAATAAGAAAAATAATAGATAATATGCAACTCTCAAAAATTGAAAAAGAAAAAGAAAACTTTATGGATGAGAGCAGCTATAAATGAAGAAACAACTAAAATATTAACAGCACTAAAACTAAAAGAAATATTTAATGTAGCATCAACAGCAAACATACCAAAACATTTCCCTAAACAATTGTAGGGAGAAATCTGAAACTATTATTGAAAATAATCAATTAGTTAACACCAAAACGTGTCAAAGTTAAAAGTATTCTTTAAATTTTTTATTTGTAAGCATTTTATAAATAATTTTTAGGAGGGTTGTTTTATCATCTTCGTCAAGTTGTTGTATGAGCTGCATTTGTTCAGCGGTATTTTTGTCTTCCAAAATTATCTCTTTAGGAAAGTCGCCATAAAAATTTACAACCTTATAAATGGAGGTGCTCAAGAGTGCAGCAATTTTTTAAAGTTGCAAAAATTTTACCTATTCAATGTAATAAAAGATGAAAAGAAAGTATAAATATGCAAACCAACATTGTTGAAAAATTAGTAATACGTGGTTTAATTTATTATTTATTAACTGACTATAGAAGCAACAATATGGTAACCATAAGCGATAGAAAACTGCAACACACAACCAATTATATAAAATTAATTTTTGAGCCGCTGAAAAAATTATTAAATTTACTACGACAATCATGAAAAAATAGGGTTTAAACCTGACAATTAATTATGCCCTCCCGTGTGCCACGAATTAGTTATTTACGAAAGTTAACCGTGTATACTAAAGATCCTACAACCCTTTTTTTGAAGTAGTCTAACCGGAGAATAATGCAACAAATATCAGATCTTACCAAACATGCTAAAGCTTTTGAAAAACGACTTGAATCGGTTGATGAGAACGGTTTCTCGGAAGTTGGTTATTGCAACAGGTATCTCGCTCATTTGTTGGCACATAAAAAATATTACATCGCCATATATTCAGATTTATTACTCAGAATGCTGAGGCATGCGAAAAAAAACATTTCTGAAATAATTTTGGTTGATTATGGTGCGGGGAGCGGTTTATTTGGCTTGTTTGCAAAATGCTGCGGTTTTAAAAAGGTATATTTAAATGATATTGATGGCAATTGTATTCTGGCGGCACAAAAGTTGGCCTTGCAATTAAATATTCATCCTGACGGGTTTATACACGGAGATATTAATGATATACAGAATTTTTTTATAGGGGACAAGCCTGATATTATTGCGGGTACGGATGTTATAGAGCATATCTATGACCTTTCTCTTTTCTTTAAAACCCTTCAAGAGATAAATCCATTAATGATTTCGGGCTTTACGACAGGATCCAACCCCGAAAATTATTCTAAAGTGCGTAAGCTTCAAAAACTGCAGGTAAAGGATGAATTTAGGGGAAGTACATTTGAGGAAATGTTTGGAGACAAGCCTGAAGAAGCATTTTTCAAACAACGTTCAGAGATTATAAGATCAAACTTTAGTGACTTGCCAGATGAAATTACTATACAGTTAGCCACCGTGACGAGGGGTAAAACTAAAAAAGATATTATAACTGCTGTGCAGGAATATATTGCAATCGGCAAATTTCCGCTACTGCTTAAACATCCTACAAATACCTGCGATCCTATATCCGGTAGCTGGACAGAAAGAATTCTATCATTAACTGAATACATACTATTATTTAAGCAGGGAGGATTTGCAGTAGAATTTTATCCGGGTTTTTTCAATCAATTTGAGAGCAGTCTGATAAAAAAAATCATTAATCGACTTATTTCTCTATTAGGGAAAAAAATATCCCCTTTTATCATTCTGATTGGCAAACGTTCGGGGTAAACGAATTTGTCTTTTTGCTTTCTTTTCTGATTCATTAAAATCTATCCAAGAGAGCATGTTTTAGGCCGCATTACAAATATTTTTGTAGCAATATTGAAAACACTCAAAGCTGTATAAAATAGAACAAAGCTTTAGAAGTTTTAAAGGTTATTTTGAAACAAGACCCATGTTTCATTGGACAGACAAAAGAATAGAAGGTCACATTATATTGTGTTACACAGCTTTTTGCCTGCTAAGCTATTTGCAAAATAAAACAAATTATACAGAACAGACTACAATAAGAAAAATAATAGATAATATGCAACTCTCAAAAATTGAAAAAGAAAAAGAAAACTTTATGGATGAGAGCAGCTATAAATGAAGAAACAACTAAAATATTAACAGCACTAAAACTAAAAGAAATACCTAATGTAGCATCAATAGCAACCATACAAAAACACTTCCCTAAACAATTGTAGGGAGGAATCTGAAAAGCATTATTTATAATAATTAATTAGTTAACACTGAAACGTATCAAAGTCAAAAGTAATTTCTTCACCAACATAATTTATCTCTACACCTTATCTAAAAGAAAAGGCTGTCTCGTAGTTTTGAGACAGCCTTTAGATTGTACTGTATTTTTAATTATCGCATCAAATACATTTTACCGTATCCTTTATTAAAATACTTATTTGTATCATCTCCATCGGCTTTATATTTTTCAAATGATTTACCATTTAAGTTTGTAATCACTCTATAAATGTAAACGCCGTTAGCTAATTTTTGACCATACATGTCAGTACCATCCCATTTGAAATCTGTAATATTTCTTCCAATATGTATGGCCCCAAGTTCTTCTCTCGTTATTTCTCTAACAACTTTACCTGTGATTGTCAAAATTTGAATACGCATATTTTGAGGCACCTGGCTTCCTGTAAGTGTGAAAACAAATGCCGTGGATGTAGTAAATGGGTTTGGATAATTGAGCAACTCACTTATCATCGGCTTATTTATTACTGTAAACACAATCCTGTAATTTAATGCTCCTGCTGTATTACCCGATACATCTTTACCGGAAACAATTAATTCGTATTCTCCATCTTTTGGCAAAAAAGGTTTAAACTCTACGGTTGCAGCATTTTCACCGGAACTTAAGTTTGCGGGAATAAAACGAAGGGTATCACCAAAATTAAAATTTCTAAGTGTTTGGTCAGGATAACGCAGCTGTACTTTTATAAGACCGGTATCTTTTAAAGCAAGTGACCTGTTTTCATCTTTTAATTTAATTATAATAGTAGGTTTTGATGCTATAATATCTCTGCTTAAAATATGCACACCATCAAAAGTTACATCAAGTAATGGATTAAAAATATCTGATTTTACAAAAAAGTCTTTATATAAAAAATTATTAAAATGGAATTGTTCCGGTTGGTTATTTGCAGGATTAAATTCTATAAATAAAGTATTTTTTCCTGGATATTTTTCTGATGGAATGTTGTAAGAAGCTATTAAAGTATCTCCTGCCAATAGGATTTTACCCGGGGCTATATTTATTATGCTATCAAAATTACTTGCGGTTTTAATTCTTAAATTTATTTTCATCAGGCTGTCGAACTGTACCAGGCTAATATTTTTAAATGCTACTGAAAAAGTAATTTTCTCACCTGCTTCAACGGTATCTTTCATTGTAAATTTAATGTTTGGAGCAACTGCACCTTCAGGCACCGGGGTGTAGTTTAACCTGATATATTTTAGTTGATAAGGGGTTCCCTTAGCGCTATCAATATTGTTAAACTTAACTTTTAAATAAGGATAGTTTGTAGCATTTATGCCGGAAATATTCAAATCTTTTATTGTGGAATCAACTGTATATAAGATAGACTCAGTGCCGTTTGGCGTGATCCCAATTATTTGAAAGCTAATTGAATCTTTATTAGGAGAATCCAATGAATATCCTCTCCAGTGAAACTCATTCCATGCTTTGGCAGGGCCAAAAACCGGCGATGTAATAACTCCGTTAACATTGGTTAGTGTTATTGGAATTTGTGCAGTTATAATATCTTCTTTTTTATCTCCAACTTTTTGAAATGAAGCTGTTGAGCCATCTTTAGAAAATTTGAAAATCATGGCCCGATTCCGATAAAAAGAATCAAGCATTGTAAAACCATAGCCCTTTAATTTATCGTATAAATTAGGAACTGATGGTGAGGTAAGATCAGTTTGCCATTGATTTACGTAAGCATTAACGGAAGTATTATATAGTAATGGATACATAATAATAACTGCATTATCGGGCATTAAGTTTAAAAAATTTACTATGGATTCTCTTTGGACGTTTGTTCCAAAGAAGAATTCAAATTGATTTAATCTAGAAGATGAATTACTTCCGTATAAACCGCCTGGAGTATTTTTAATAACCGAGCCTGTAATACCATCAAGAACTGTAAATTGAAATGTATTAAACCGGGTCCCCCAGTTGCTAATACTAAAAGCACCTAAATTCACAGTGGTCTCAGGATAATCATTAGGTGGGTAATTACCTGTAGAAACATTTAAAACTGTATTAATAGAAGTAAATTTTAAATCTCTCGATGTACTTAAATATATGTTTGGATTATAATTACTTTTTAATTTTTGAAAATAATGCGATTGATTAAACCCCGGTGTACTTGCAGGAAGATATACAAATGATGAATTGTTCCAGATGGTTGTACCTGTCGATGGAATAACTGCAGTTCTCCAATAATAAACTGTGCTATCAGTAAAAGTTACATTAGTAGGGGTAAATTGTATAACACCGCCTACACTTGTCTGGGTATACGTTTTCTTAAAAGCCGAATTAAAGAGTTCTGTCGTATCCAATTCCATTGAGTAGTTGCTTTGACCAATTAAAGGGTTTGCTGTACTGGCTGAAAAAGTAATGTTCTGTTTGTTTACAATGGAAAAATTATAAGGAAAAACCGGACTTAAAGTGTTTTCAAATATAAAAACATCTTTTGTTATTTTATTATTGGTTTCATAAATTTCAGAAACTTTATCAGTCCAGTCAAGTTCTACAACAATTTTATTTAGTCCATTATCTGTAGAAGGGTTTATTGGAACATTTAAATTTAAACTGTCAGCATATTTTATTCCCGGTATTAAAGTATCCTTTATCATTACAGGAATTGTAGTATTTGGCAACAACCTTTTTACTGAAATACGTATAGAATCTCCCACAGCTTTTCCAATATTACGCATATTAACTTTTACATTAAATGACGGATCGGCAACTGTTATAATATCTGGAGATATAACTACAGATTGTTCTTCTATAACATAATCAGCTTTTGGAAAAGCGTTGATTTTTATTGCAGGATCACCATTTAAATTTATTTCTTCCAAGTGTATTCTCGTGAGATAATCAACATTAGGATTAGCACCATCTAGAAAAGAATGCACTTCCTTTAATTGTTGGCCTACAGATGCCCCATACATCAACAAAGAAAAATTTCTGTAAAATCTGTTGTTAAAATTATTTAATGCAAATGGAATTCCAAAATGTGTATCGGCAAGAAAACCAATACTGCCTTTTTGATTTGCAAATGTATATTTTTCAGAAAGTGTTGCCAGTGTAGATAATCTGCTTGGATCGTAACTATAAAAATCGCCGGCTATACAACCGCTCACATTAAAGAATGGATATTTACCTGTGTTGTTATAATTTTCCGGATTACTAATATTAAATTCAAATGTTGTTGCAGAAGAATGTCCGAAATATCCGAGATAACCAATTCCTTCATCAAAAAGCTGTGTTATTCTTTCACTGCTTGCCTGTTGAATTGTTGCAACAGATGTTTTTCTAAATGTTTCTACATTGCCACCGTACAGCGTATCTTCTGCAATTGCTTTATTTTGATCCATATAAGATCCTAATTGCAGGCTTTCGCCTTCAGTTTTACCTCCCACAATATGGATAAAGTCCTTCATCCATCCTTTATCTGCAATAAAAGGGCTTTGAACTCTTTGTGCTTGTTCATACTGTAAAATTTTCTGGAAATAAATTCCGACTTCATTTCCTGAAATTGCTCCTAACCTTCCAATAGGAGTTATTGGTACTGTTGTGCCGGGCTGAGACACCAACAAGTTATCTGATGCCGGCCAGCCGAAAGTGCCAACCAGATCCAGTTGTGCTGCAATTGGGTTTGATTCCTGTGGTCTTTTACCCTGATAGGTTACGCCTCTGCCTATTATAAAAATGAATTTTGGTTTTACAGGATATTGCACATCCATAAATCGTACAAAATTTCTTACAGCATCTGGGTGAGATTTTATGCCAAAACCAAACTGGTCTGTAAGTTCATTTATATCATAAACTTTCGCATTGAAACCTCCCCCGTTTACTGAATTTCTGTAAGCTCTGTAAAGTTCTACATTATTTACCCCTACTCCATTATTGTACAAAACAGGATTACTTATAATTACATAATCTCCCTGGGTAGCTGCAGTATTGTAATCAACAAAATTCTTTGTTAGCAAACTATTTACAGTAATAATATTTGAAGATTCAACATTGTTTAAAATAAATTTTCTTACAGCATCTGAAGAAGCCGATAATACAAATTTTACTTTTCCAGATGTTGAAATAACGTCGCCTGTATATCTTCTTCCATTATTTATATCGTATAAAACCGGAGATACTGTTCCGAAATTAAAATTATCAATTTCAAGATTATTTCCTGTAGCAGATGCGGCAAGCTCAAAAGGAAAAGATTTGCTGTTGTTAAAATTAAATATTGAAGGATAAGTTATTCCAACCGTTGCTACAACAAATCTGTCAGTAATTGCAGGATTTGATAAATTGCTATTGGTAATCGAAATAGTTGCTGATGAAGTGTTTTGTAAATAACTTAAAGGTTGACTTGTAACATTAAAAACTGCCTGACTGGTGTTAGTTGTTATCAGAGATGACAAGATGTTCCCGAAAAGTTTTAACGATATGGTTCTTTGGAGATTATCTGTATTGGAAAAAACCTTTGCCCTTACAGAAAGGCTGTTTGGAGGCCCTGAAGTATAAACATTTAATCCACTTATCGTTTCAACAAAAGGTGAATTAATATTGTTATCGCCGGTAGTAAAACCTTCACCATTATCATAAGCGGAAGAATAAACATATTCTCCCAGGTCTTGGGCATAACCACGGTTTAAATTAGCTTTGTAAAAAAGATTTATATTACGCATAAAATAAGCATCAGGAGTTGCTGTACCCGGCGCTGTATTTATTGAATTTGTATATCTTAAATTTACTCCGGTTGTATTTTGGGTAAGAAAATATGTAGAAGTATCTGTTTCTAAACTATACCTATCGGCCAATTGAAACTGCGGTTCTTTATACAAGGGAGCATCAGCTTTGCCGTCATTCATTTCTCCGTAAAACTCAATAAAATCAGTATTTCCCAATACTGTCCCGGATACTGAAGTAAATATTCTAACCTCTTGTCCGTTTCTCCAAAGCTGAAAATTATCTGCATTAACAGCTGCTAAACCTGCAGCTGCAATTGTTGATTGGGGTATGCGAGTAATATTATCCGTATTAATTTTAAACTTAAAATATGTTTTGCTATAATCTATCCAACTGTTATTGAATTGGGCCTTTACAGAAAACGCACATAATATTAAAAATGGAAGAAGTATTTTTTTTTTCATAACTGTTCAATTTATAAAAGCTCTATTCATCATTTTTCTTTCCAAAAATAATTCTAAGAGAAATTACATGCGTGTATAAGGGATTTGATTGATTTGCAAGATTGGTAAAGGCATAATCAATATTCACATTTTTTATTTTAAAACCTGCCCCAAGGCTAGGCTGGTATATCCAGACTTTTTTTTGATTCAAGGTATCTCCATCTGATAAAGCCCTTTGAAAATTTGTAACACCTGCCCTTACAAAAAAAACATCTTTAATAGCACCTTCCACGCCAAGATGTGGATCTGCACTAACGGTATTACCGCTTAAAACAGTATTTCTTTTTCCGTCAAAAGTAACGTCAATGTTAGCTTCTGTTAGCAATTTAAAATTAGCCCCGATATCAAAAGTATAAGCTCCTCCAAGTATCAAACGTGGCGCTGTTAGCTCAGTCGATTTTACAGGAATATCATTTTTTGTTAGGTACAAAGCTTCTTTTTCTTTGTCTGTAAATTTAAATGACCAGGCATTAAATGTTGTTGTCAAATCTTTTGCCACCAAACCAATATTCCAATTTTTTCCTCTCATTTGCAATCCTGCATCTATGCCAAATCCCCAGGCATTTGCAAACTTTCCAACTTTTCTGTAAATAACCTTAGCATTTAATCCGGCATTTAAAACATAATTGTCATTTTCTTTTACTTTTTGCGCAACAGACATTAAAAATGCATAATCTGCTGAAGAAAAAGATTTAATGTTATTGTAATTAATACTTCCATCAGGCTCCACCAAGAAAAGAGTATTTGGTATATCATCAACCGCAAAACGAAGCAATGAAAAGCCGACTGTACGTTTGCTATCCTGAACGGGCACTGCAACTGCTGCATAATCATACTTGGCTATACCGCTAAAATACTCAGCATGCATAATAGTAGCATCTATATTATTTTTTACTTCTGCTAAACCGGCGGGGTTCCAATAACCTGAAGTAGCATCTTTTACGGAGGCTACCTGAGCACTTCCCATTCCTAAACCTCTTGCTCCCGCACCAATATTTAGAAATTCGTTTGAATATTTTCTGAATTGCGAAAAACCTGAAACAGAAAACAAAATAAGAACCGACAAACAAGCAGCAAGGCTTTTCTTCATGATAACAATATTAATAATTGTAAAACTTTATTGATTTCTTAAACGTTCTAAACAGTAAAAAAGTGTGAACAATATTTAAAAGTAAAATGTCTTTCAAATATAATGAAAACCAAGCATTTTAAGAGTTCCTATTGTTGAAAAAAACTACAGGCAAAATAGGAAAAACAGCATCTATTTCTCTGATTTAAATTTTTTATTACAGCAGTTCTAAAAAGCTAAAATTAAATTTTAAAAAAACCGGGTTACCTTTTAATTTTTACAAGCTTATTTTTGCCAAAATATTTTTGTGAAATGAATGCATTTTTAGAAGAATTACAATGGCGTGGAATGTTGCAGGATATAATGCCGGGCACTGAAAATCAATTAAACAAAGAAATTACATCGGGTTATATCGGTTTTGACCCTACGGCGGATAGTTTACATATTGGCAGCCTTGTACCCATTTTACTTTTGGTTCATTTGCAAAAAGCCGGGCACAAACCCGTAGCACTTGTAGGCGGTGCAACGGGAATGGTAGGTGACCCAAGTGGCAAAAGTGAAGAAAGAAATATGCTGAGCGAAGAAACTTTAAACAAAAACGTTTTGGGAATTAAAGCACAGCTGTATAAGTTTTTGGATTTTAAAGAAACTGCCGCAAACTGTGCAGTTATGGTAAATAATTATGACTGGTTTAAAGGAATATCTTTTTTAGATTTTATTAGAGATGCCGGAAAACACATTACCATTAATTACATGATAGCAAAAGACAGTGTAAAAAAAAGGCTGGAAGGTGAAAATGGTATGTCGTTTACAGAATTTACCTACCAGCTTGTGCAGGGTTATGATTTTTATTGGCTTTACAAAAACATGAGATGCAAATTACAAATGGGCGGCAGCGACCAATGGGGCAACATTGTTACCGGCACTGAACTTATAAGAAAAAAAGATGGCGGCGAAGCTTTTGCATTTACTTGCCCGCTTATTAAAAAAGCAGACGGTACAAAATTCGGAAAATCTGAGCAGGGAAATATCTGGCTGGATGCTGAAAAGACATCTCCATTTAAATTTTACCAGTTTTGGTTAAATGCATCTGATGAAGATGCAAAAAGCTGGATCAAAATTTTTACTTTTTTAAATAAGACGGAGATTGACAAAATTATTGACACCCACCAAAAAGATCCGGGAAAAAGATTGCTGCAAAAAAAACTGGCAGAAGAAATTACGATTTTTGTTCACGACAACAGTGAATATTTGAAAGCCATTGAAACCACCGAAAAATTATTTGTTTCACAAAATGCTGCAGCTGAAGATTTATCTGAAAATGAATTACAGAATATTGAAGGCATAACAAAAACCCAGATTTTGAGAGCTGATTTGGATAATGGAATAGATTTGGCAACTATGCTTACAAACGCAGGAATTTTTGGCAGTAAGGGAGATGCTAAAAAAATGATATTATCGGGAGGTGTTAGTATTAACAGAAAAAAATCTGATGACCCAAAGCTAATACCAACAAAGGATTTGCTGCTACACAATAAATTTTTATTGGTACAAAAAGGGAAAAAAAGTTATTATTTATTTGAAATTATTTAGCTTAATACAACTTAAAAAGCCTTCGGTATGACCGAAGGCTTTGTAAGCAAATTTGAGCTTAGATTATTCCACATTAACTTGTTTACTTGTAACTGCACCTTCAAATACTTCCGGAATAAATATCCTTTCTATAGCCATATAACCGTTCCCTTTTTCAAGAAAATGTACCCGCATATTTTCAATGCTAATTGGGCAACCATCAGGTATATCAGCAATATTACTATGTCGTATATCATGTCCGTCTAAAATAACCACAAGTCCGCTCCCAATAGCTTCCATTCTGTTGCCATCGATAATTAAAAAACCTGTATCCTCTCCTAAACCAATCCCAATGCAGGATGGATTTGCAGAAACAGCTTGTGCGAGCCTGCCAAATCTACCCCGTTTTTCAAAATGAGAATCAAAGATTACATCATCCATAAAACCAAGACCGGTTGTAATTTTTACTTCGCCTTTTAAATGAGCTTTTGCAGCATTACCTTCATAAATCATTGTATTACTCATGGCCATTGCACCTGCAGATGTGCCGGCAACTAAAAAGTCTGCCTCCTCATTGTATCTTTCTAAAACTATTTGTAAAAATTGTGTACCTCCAAAAGTACTTGTCAGTCTAAGTTGGTTACCACCACTAAACATGATGGCATCACATTTTTTTAATCGCTCAATGTATTCCTCTTTCATAGCATCTGCACGGTTTCTAATGTGCATCAGTCCTATTTGTTTGCAACCAATTTTTCCAAAGGCATTGAGGTAATTTTCTCCAACTTCTACAGGAATCATGCTTGCAGTCGTAACTACTTCAATTCTTTTTTCATGACCGCCAATTTCTTCTACTATTCGTCTAAGAATTCCAAGTTCAAAAAAATTTAAATTATTGCGGTGTATTTGGCCGGTTTCCAGATCTGTGCCTTTGTCCTCAGCTCCTCCTATTGCAAGTAGTTTTCCTTTAGCAAATTGCATGCATACTCAAATTGTGGTTAATACAAAATTAACGTAAACGGTTACATATTATTTTATTGTTATCAACCGATTGTTAATATTTATGATATAATTAATATTTTATCTTTTTTAGGAAGCAAATCAGTAAACTATTTTATTACTTATTCAATTATTGTCGGGTAAGAAAAAATTTTAATTCTTCTTCTATTTTATTTTAGATTTTATTTCCTGTAATTTAAGCAAAGCTTCCACCGGCGTTAGTCTGTTTATATCTACGGTTTCCAAAATAGATCTTATTTCTTCGAAAGTGATTGAGTGTGCATCAAAAATATTTAGCTGCATTTTGGGTAAAGAAAGTTGCTTCATTTTCTTTTTTATATCATCACTATTTTGTGATTCATTATCGTCTTTATTTTTTTCTTCCAGCAACAACAATATTTCATTTGCTCTGTCAATTAATGCAGTCGGCATTCCTGCCATGCGAGCTACATGTATACCAAAGCTGTGAACACTCCCACCGGGTGCGAGCTTGCGCAAAAAAATTATTTTATTACCCACTTCTTTGTTTGTAATGTGGTAATTTTTTATGCGATCAAATTTATATTCGAGTTCATTTAACTCATGGTAATGTGTGGCAAATAAAGTTTTGGGTGTATGTGGTGACTGATGTAAAAATTCTGCAATGCTCCACGCAATAGAAATACCATCATAGGTTGATGTTCCTCTTCCAATTTCATCCAGTAAAATTAAACTTCTTGCAGTTAGGTTGTTTATGATGCTGGCGGTTTCGTTCATCTCCACCATAAATGTACTCTCGCCACCTGTAATATTATCTGATGCACCAACCCTTGTGAAAATTTTATCAGTCAACGGAATTTTTGCTGAAGAAACCGGCACAAAACTTCCCATGTGTGCCATTAAAGTTATTAGTGCAGTTTGTCGTAAAATAGCACTTTTGCCACTCATGTTTGGCCCTGTAAGAATGATGAGTTGGTTAGTTGTATTATCGAGAATAATATCATTGCTTATGTAAGTTTCCCCTTGCGGTAAATTTCTTTCAATAACGGGATGCCTACTGTCTTTCAGCTCCATTTCAAATCCATCATGAAGATCAGGTCTTTTATAATTGTACTGTAATGCATTATTGGCAAAACAACCCAAGCAATCTAGGACAGCCATTACATGCCCGTTCACCTGCATGGACGCAATATAATCCTGCAATTCGTTTAGTAATTCCTGAAAAAGCTGTTGTTCAATCTGGTAAATTTTATCTTCGGCACCAATTATTTTTTCCTCGTACACTTTTAACTCAGGTGTAATATATCTTTCAGCATTTGCAAGTGTCTGCTTTCTAATCCATGTTTCGGGCACTTTGGGTTTATGCAGATTTGTTACTTCTAAATAATATCCAAACACATTATTAAAACTAATTTTTAGCGAAGATATTCCTGTGTTGATGGCTTCTTTCTGTTGCAATTCCAGCAGATAATTTTTACCACCGCTGGCAATGTTTCGTAGCTCATCTAACTCTGCATGAATGCCCTTCGCAATTAGGCCGCCTTTATTTGCAAGAGCCGGTGGATTTTCTGTTATTTGCGTTAATATTTTTTGCAGGATATAATTACAACTATTGAGCGAATCACCGAGCCTTTTTAAATAAGCACTGGATGTTGAAGAGCAGATTTTTTTTATTTCTTCTGTTTGCTGTAATCCTCTGGCTACTTGCAGTACCTCCCGTGGATTTATTTTTTTTAATGGTATTTTGGCTGCAAGTCTTTCCACATCTCCAGCCATTTTTATATGTTTACCAATCTGTAGTCTTGTATCAGTTTCTTTTATAAAAAATTCAACTGTATTTAATCTTTCATTTATTTTAATGAGGTCGTTTAAGGGCATCAACATCCACCGTTTCATCAGCCTTGCACCCATGGGAGAAACGGTATTATTTACGGTTTTAAAAAGACTGCTGTTTTCGTTGTTAGAAATGAGTTCTAAATTTCTAATAGTAAAACGATCCATCCACAAATGCTCTTCTTTATTTATTCTTTGGAGAGATGTTATATGTTGGAGGTTGGGATGTTCTGTATCTTTTAAATAATGCAAGATTGCACCTGCAGCAATAATTCCTGCAGTCATACCTTCTGCCCCAAAGCCTTTTAAACTGTGCGTGCCAAAATGTTTCAGCAGAATTTCGTTAGCATATACATCAGCAAAAATCCATTCATCTAATGTGTAAGTAAAAAAAGAGGTGCCATAATTTTCTTTAAAATATTTTTGTTTATTTCTTTGAAATATTACTTCGGCAGGTTGCAGACTTTGCAACAGTTTGTCTGTATATTCTTTATCACCTTCAGCAATAAAAAATTCTCCGGTTGATATATCCAAAAAAGAAATTCCTGTTTTATCGTCAGTGATATGCAGGGCAGCTAAAAAATTATTATTGTTGTGCTCAAGTAATTTATCGCTGGTGGCAACACCGGGAGTTACCAGTTCTGTCACGCCTCTTTTTACTATTCCTTTTGCTGTTTTGGGATCTTCAAGCTGGTCGCAAATGGCTACTCTGTAACCCGCCTTTACCAATTTGTGTAAATAAGTATCGAGCGCATGATGGGGGAAACCTGCCAGCTCTGCCGATGCAGAATTTGCACCATTGCGTTTGGTAAGTGTAATGCCCAAAACCTGAGATGTGATGACTGCATCCTGACCAAAAGTTTCATAAAAATCACCCACACGAAACAACAATATTGCATCAGGATATTTAGCCTTTATAGCATTATGTTGTATCATTAAAGGTGTTTCTGAAGCAGTTTTGGCCATGGGCGACAAAAATATTGAATTTGAATTTGTTTACCGATTTGTTTATAAACAGCTCTCCTAAAAATTACATTAACATTTATTTGCAAAAGCTGGCTTAATCGTTTCATACTGCGGATCGTCTATGTCATATATTTGCATTTTCAAAATTAAAAAATAATATGAAGAAAATATTTACAGCAATAATGATTATTATAGGAGGTTTTTTTTCTGTTGCAGCTCAGCCCCTAAAAGGCATGGGTAAAAGTGATCCTGAAGCAAAAAAGATTCTTGATGCAGTTAGCTCAAAATTTAAAACATTTAAAACAGTACAGGGAAAGTTTTCTCTGAAAATTGAAAATGCTGCAGGGAAAGTATTAGGTGTTAAAACAGGTAATGTATTTATGAAAGGAAACAAATACCGCATCAGTGTTACAGGACAAGAAATATTTTCAGATGGCAGCAACATATGGACATTAGATAAAGCTTCAAAAGAGGTAACTATCAGCAGAATTGATCCATCTGCAAATAGTTTAACTCCTCAAAAACTTTTTACCAATTTTTATGATAAAGATTTTTTATACAAATTAAACGGTACCACTAAATCTTTAAGTGAAATTGAACTTACGCCTATAGACAAGACAAAACCTTTTTTCAAAATTTTATTATATGTTGATAAGAATTCAATAAGTACAACTAAACTTTTTGAAAAAACAGGTAATAAATATACTTACAGTACAACAAGCCTAACTCCAAATGCAAATGTGCCGGATGCGACTTTTATATATGATGCAAAAAAATATCCCGGTGTGGAAGTAGTAGACTTAAGATAAATGCCCAAAAAAAGCTAAAAAAAAGACAGCACTATTGCTGTCTTTTTTTATGTTCGCTAATAATAAATAACTGAAGTCAAAAAATATCTTTCATAACCACAAATACTTTCATTATTAGTTTTTAATATCTTTATGACAGCACCCCCCAATAATTTAAATTTAATATGAAAAAATTTTTACTCCCTTTTTTAGTGGTGATTGTAGGTTTTTCAACAAATGCTCAAAGACTACTTACATGGGCCCCGGAATTTCCACAGGAAAATAACAATCTTTCTTTTATAATTGATTGTACAAAAGGAAACCAAGGACTCTTAAACTTTGAAGGCGGAAATTCTTCAAATGTGTACATGCATGTTGGAGTAATTACAAATTTAAGTACCGGACCATCGGATTGGAGGTATGTAAAATTTGTTTACGGATCTACAAATCCATTAGCAAATGCAACAGCATTGGGTGCAAATAAATATCAGTATACGCTAAAAGATAATAGCAACAATCCGGTAAGTGTACGTACATTTTTTGCTGTGCCTGCAAGCGAAACTATCATTAAAGTAAATGTAATTTTTAGGAATGCTTCCGGTAATTTAAAAGAAGTAAATTCAGATTTGAGTGATATGTACATTCCTGTTTACGCCGCTGGACAATTTAATGTAAGGCTTAACCTTCCACCATTCGAGCCACGTTATATTCCTTATGCAGAGCCAATTTCAGTGCCTTTAGGTGGTGCTGTAAATATTACAGGAGTAGCTTCCAATAATGCAGCGCTTACAATAAAATTAAATGGAAATACCGTTAATACGGCGACAGGTGCAACTTCCATATCAGCCAATCCGACAATCTCAACAGCGTGTGATCAGAAAATAATGTTTGAGGGTAATGATGGAAGTGGATTAAAAAAAGATTCTTTCTCTTTTTACATTCCTTCAACGCAAACGATTGCCCCTTTGCCCGCAGGTCTTGTTGAAGGTATAAATTATGATCCCAATAATACATCTGCTACGCTTGTATTATTCGCACCAAATAAAACGAGTGTTATTATAGTTGGAGATTTTACAAACTGGGTACAAAGTTGTGCTAACCAAATGAATAAAACACCTGACGGTAATTATTATTGGTTAACTGTTAATGGACTTACACCCGGTATTGAATATGGATTTCAATATCTCGTTGATAATGCTATAAAAATTGCTGATCCATACACTCAAAAAGTGCTAGACCCTGATAATGATCCTTACATAAGTTCAGTAACTTATCCCAACCTTAAACCATATCCCACAGGTTTAACGACCGGACTGGTAGGTATTATACAAACCGCTGAACCTCAGTATACATGGGTATCAAACAGTTTTGTAAAACCTGATAAAAAAAATCTGGTTACCTATGAACTTTTAATAAGAGATTTTACCGCAGAACACAGTTACCAGTCATTAATTGATTCACTCAATTATTTAAAAAATACAGGTATAAACAGCATTGAATTAATGCCAATAAATGAGTTTGATGGTAATGAAAGCTGGGGCTATAATCCGTCTTTTTATTTTGCACCTGATAAATATTATGGACCAAAAAATAAATTAAAAGAGTTTATTGATAAATGTCACCAAAATGGAATTGCAGTTATTCTGGATGTTGTTTATAACCATTGCACAGGCAATGCACCACAGGCAAAATTGTATTGGAACAATTCTACAAATCAGCCCGCAGCTAATAATCCATGGCTTAATGTTACTGCACCTCATCCCTACAGCGTTTTTAACGATTTCAACCATACTTCCACAGCCACGAAGTACCTTGTTCAGCGGTCTGTTAATTTTTGGCTGGATGAATATAAAGTTGATGGATTTAGATTTGATTTAGCAAAAGGTTTTACACAAACAGTTACTAATACAACTACAGTGGAAAACTATGATGCTTCAAGGGTTGCCAACTTAAAATATTATTATGATAATGCTGTTCCTGCTCATCCAAATACTTATATGATTTTAGAGTTTTTGGGAACAATGCCCAGCCAGGAAGAACAGGAATATGCTGCGTATGGTTTTATGCTTTGGGGAAACATGAACAGCCGGTACAACCAATGCACAATGGGCTTTAGCAGCAATTCAGACATTTCAGGTGTAGTATATAATTCCTCTCAGCGAAATTTTAATAACCCTGCATTAATGGGTTATATGGAAAGCCATGATGAAGAACGTACCATGTTTAAGAATTTACAATTTGGAAACAGTTCTGGAACTTACGATGTAAAAAATTTAAACACCGCATTAGCAAGAGAAGAGGCTGCTGCAGCAGTATTTTTTACAGTGCCCGGACCTAAATTAATTTGGCAATTTGAAGAAAGAGGTTTCGATATATCCATTAACTCTGGCGGATCAAACACAGCAAACAAACCACCGCATTGGGAATATATGAACAATGCCAACCGCAGGCATTTATACGATACTTACAAAAGCATGATTGATTTAAGGCTTAACAATCCTGCTATTTTTAATAATACGGTTTTTAATTATGATTTTTTTAATGGTGGTGGGCTAGTAAAAGTTTTTCAAATTGCAGACCCAAATGCTGCAGGAAAAAAAGTTACAGTAGTTGCCAATTTGGATGTTGTTCAACAAACAAAATCTGTAACTTTTCAAGGTACAGGTGATTATACAAATTATATCAGTAATGGAATAGGTACAAACTTAAACGGAGCTACCGGATCAATTTTTACTTTGTCAGGCACTTCACAAAATATCGTTTTACAGCCAGGCGAATATCATATTTATGTAAGTGTTCCTGCTTGTACAACTCCTGCACCCACTACGTCTAATACCACCTTAACTTATTGCCAAAATGCAACAGCAACGGCACTTACAGCAACTGGCACAAATCTTTTATGGTATGCAGCTGCAACAGGTGGAACCGGTAGTTCAACTGCACCTACCCTAACAACAACTACAGTTGGCAGCACTGTATATTATGTAAGCCAAACTTCTAACAGTTGTGAAGGACCAAGGTTAGCTATTACTGTTAATGTTACAGCCTCAACTCCATCACCCACCGTTTCTTCTCCGGTAATATATTGCCAGAATGCAACAGCAATAGCCTTTACAGCAACAGGTACAAACCTGTTATGGTATACAAATTCAACGGGTGGAACAGGGAATTCAACTGCTCCAACACCTTCTACCACGACTGTAGGTAGTGCCATTTTTTATGTATCGCAAACACAGAGTTGTGGTGAAAGTCCAAGAGCAGCAATCACGGTAAATGTAAATGCAATACCTACGGCACCAACTGTTTCTTCGCCTATTAATTATTGTCAAAATGCAACAGCAACGGTACTTACAGCAACAGGAAATAATTTATTATGGTATAATGTTTCTGCAGGTGGAACAGGTAGTGCAACTGCACCAACCCCATTAACTACAACAGTTAGCAGCACCACTTTTTATGTTAGCCAAACAAACAACGGCTGTGAAAGCCCAAGAGCAGCAATTACAATAAATGTAAATGTAATACCTGCTGCACCAACTGCTGCAAGTCCGGTAACTTATTGCCAAAATGCAACAGCAACGGCACTTACAGCAACTGGTTCTAATTTATTATGGTATGCAGCTGCAACAGGAGGAATAGGAAGCACAACAGCCCCTACTCCATCTACAACAACTATTGGTAGTATAAATTATTATGTTAGTCAAAATGCTAATGGTTGTGAAAGTCCACGTACTTTAATTACAGTAACAATAACATCAACGACTGCAGCACCTACTGTTACAACTTCGGTTACTTATTGCCAGAATGCAACAGCAGTGACACTCACTGCATCAGGTACAAACCTGTTATGGTATACAAATTCAACTGGTGGAACAGGAAGTTTAACTGCTCCAACACCTTCTACAACAATTGTAGGTACTGCCATTTTTTATGTATCGCAAACACAAAGTTGTGGCGAAAGTCCTAGGGCTTCAATAACTGTAACAGTAAATGTAATACCTACGGCACCAACTGTATCTTCACCTATTAATTATTGTCAAAATGCAACAGCAACGGTACTTACAGCCACAGGAAATAATTTATTATGGTATTCAGTTGCAAATGGTGGAACAGGTAGTATAACAGCTCCAACACCATCAACTACAACAGTTGGCAGCTCTGCTTTTTATGTGAGTCAAACCAATAACGGTTGTGAAAGTCCAAGAGCGGCAATCACGATTAACATCAATATTACTCCATCCGCACCCATTGTTACAGGCAATGTAAATTATTGCCAGAATGCAACAGCAATGGCACTTACAGCTACCGGTTCTAATTTATTGTGGTACACAGTTGCAACGGGTGGTACGGGAAGTCCAACCGCACCAACACCATCTACAACAACTACCGGCGCAACCACTTTTTATGTAAGTCAAACACAAGGAATTTGTGAGAGTCCTCGTTCAGCAATTACTGTTACAGTTACTGCACTTCCGGCAGCACCCGTTGTTGTTTCATCAGTAACTTATTGCCAAAATGCAACAGCAACCGCACTATCAGCAACCGGAACAAATTTATTGTGGTATACGACAGCAACAGGAACAGGTGGAACTGCAAGCAACACAGCCCCAATTCCGAACACAACAGTTGCAGGCACTTTAAATTATTATGTTGCACAAACAAATAGTTGCGGGGAAGGTGCCAGAGCAAATATTCAGGTAATTATCACTGCAACACGTGCTGCACCCATTACTTTGTCTACCACAGCAATCACACTGAATAGTGCAACACTTAATTGGAATGCACAAAGCGGTTCATTTTTTACTGTTGAATATAAACCGGCAGCTGCTGCTACATGGAATGTGGCGGCTACAGGAATACAGACAAACAGTTATAATCTATCCGGACTTACTATTGGTTCTACTTATCAGTGGAGAATAACAGCTAACTGTGCTGCAGTAGGTTCAGGCAATGTTTCATCAGTTCAGACTTTTACTACTGCATCCAGAAATAATAAGATAACAATTATCAAAGATGGTATCGGATTAAAAATTTCACCAAATCCGGTAAGTACATCAGCAATTATCGACTACATCGTTCCCGGTTCAGGCGAAGTAACTTTTAATATATTTGATGAAAATGGACGAAGTGTGAAAAAGTTTTCTGATGGTATAAAAGTGGCGGGTCAATATCAAAAAGATCTTTTAAAGGAATTTAAAGGAATGGCAAAAGGAGGATATTTTATAAGACTTGAGCAAAGCAGTAAATCAATAGGACTACATTTTGTGAAGTTTTAGATTTCTATAAAACTATTGAAAAAGAAAGCCCGCCAAATATCAATCGGCGGGCTTTCTTTATGTGATCATTATAACTATTTTTCTCCCCAACGATAACTGTTTTGTTGAAGACCTGCAAGATCTATAACTCTGTCAACCACCGTTGCTGCTACCTCTTCAATCGTTTTAGGTAAACTATAAAAAGATGGTGTAGCTGGTGCGATGATTCCACCCGCAAGGGTAATTGTTTCCATATTTTTTATATGAATAAGATTGTAAGGCGTATCTCTTGCCACACAAATTAATTTCCTTCTTTCTTTTAGAATGACATCTGCGGCTCTTGTGATTAAATCGCTTGACATTCCTGTTGCAATTCTTCCCAATGTACCCATGCTGCAGGGAATAATAATCATTGTTGAATATTGGCCTGAGCCTGAAGCAAAAGGTGCATAAAAATCTTGTTGGCCGAAATACTTCACATCGTAGTTTTTATAATCTTCATCACCCAATTCTGTTTTCCATACGTCTTTCGCATTTTCTGTCATTACAACTCCCAACTCCTCAATCTGATCTTTTAACTGACATAATTTTGTTAATAAAACTTTTGCATAAACGGAACCACTGGCGCCCGTTATTGCTACAACAATTTTTTGTCTTAATTTTTCACCCATAAATCAAAGCTAAAGAATTTACACATGAGGAAGTTATTGGGTTGTATAGTTTTACTGATTGCGTTAATTGGAATCTTTTCTTTTAAAAATATTGACAAAGAAAAAATAAACTGGATAAGCATTGCCCAACTAAATGAATTATACGCAAAAAATCCGAAGCCTGTATTGATTGATATTTACACTGAATGGTGCGGATGGTGCAAAGAAATGGACCGCACAACGTACAGTCATGATAAACTTGCCAATTACATCAATGAAAAATATTATGCAGTAAAGTTTAATGCAGAACAGAAAGAACAAATTTCTTTCAACAATAAAATTTATAAATACAATACACAGTATCGAACCAACGAGCTTGCCCTTTATTTAACAGGTGGCCAACTATCCTACCCAACAACCGTTTTTATGAGCGGTGTCAATGCCCAACCTGCACCGCTAGCAGGTTACATGAGACCGAAACAAATGGAAGTGCCATTAAAGTTTTTTGGAGAGAAGGCCGATAAAACACAAACATTTGTTGAGTTTAATAAAAAAATGCACAACGAATGGTAATTAAGTTAATAAAGAATTATGACTTGTAATAGTTCGCAATAAATGTCAATCTACAGTTGTGTAATTGACGTATTAATTTTTGTATAATACCTTTACAAAAAGTTGTACATGAATAAACTGGAATCTTTTCTTCAAACCATAATAGCTGTCGCAGAAAATACAACGCTCCTTAAAATTACCATCAGTAATAAAAAAGATAAATCTTCCGTCTTAAAAAATGTATTTATTAAACCTGTTTTAATAAAAGAAAAATACCTGCTTTCATTTGTTTACAGAAACCTTACCAACGACATCACAAAAAACTTTGATCTGCAGGAAAGTGTAAATCAAATTAAAAATTTATTGAAAGAAAGTTTTTTTAATGCTGATGTTTATACAACTGCAGGAACTGTTTATTACACCGTAACAAAAGAAGGAAAAGAAAAAATTGTTACTAAAACGAGTAAATCAAAAATAACTGTCACATTTTTAACTCACGACAAACAAAAAAAACGGTTAATACTAACGAACTCTTTTTATTTAAAGGAACTTGGATTAACAAATGCTGAAGGAAATCTGAAAAAAGAAATGCAGCATAAATTTAAGCAAATAAACCGCTACGTCGAAATAATTGAAGGGATTTTAAAGGATACGAAAATTGAAAATAATTTTTCGATAGTAGATATGGGAAGTGGTAAGGGTTATCTCACATTTGCATTGTACGATTATTTACAAACAAAAAATAAGGAAACAAAAATCACAGGCATTGAGCTAAGAGAAGATCTTGTTTTAATGTGCAATAAAATAGCTGAAAAGTCATTTTACAAAGGACTTAATTTTACAAAAGGCAGCATCCAACAAACTGATTTACCAACGATAGATATGCTCATAGCGTTGCATGCATGCGATACTGCAACGGACGATGCAATAGCAAAAGGCATAAAAGCAAATGCAACGTTTATTATTTGTGCACCCTGTTGCCACAAACAAATTCGCAAACAAATGGCACCAACAAATGCACTACAGTACATTACCAAATATGGCATTTTAATGGAGCGGCAGGCTGAAATGGTTACCGACACTATTCGTGCATTAATACTCGAAGCACATGGTTACAAAACAAAAGTATTTGATTTTATAGAAGAAGAAGACACACCAAAAAACGTTTTAATTGTCGGAACAAAAAGCAATTTTTCTCAAAAAATATTTGACAAAAATATATTGAAAATTAAAGAACTGAAAATATTGTTTGGTATAAAAGAACATTATCTGGAAACGGTTATTTAATCTTTACAAACCTAAATCCTAAAAAAGTTTAATAAATATTTGAAGTTGAAATTTTGTTGATTTTTTCTTTTCCCCCAAAACGAAAGAATCAACAAAATACTTTTTATCATTTCAGTTCCCCCGTTGTTGCTTCTTTGTACAGCTAAAAAAATCTCATCTTTATTTTAATGTTATAACATGCAATGGTATCTTCATCGCATGGATATTAATGCTGCTCAAAACAGAAGGCTGGGTCTGTTTCACTCCACCGTTTTAAATATGATTGACATGGTGGGTATTGGACCCTTTATCACCATGCCGATTGTTATTGGTTTGCTCGGTGGCATGTACATATGGGCTTGGGTTGCAGGTGCTGTGTTATCTTTAGTGGATGCAATGATATGGAGCGAACTTGGGGCAGCATATCCATTAGCCGGTGGCAGTTACAATTTTTTAAAAGTTGCCTACGGCGAAAAAGGCCCAGGTAAAATGATGAGTTTTTTATACGTCTGGCAAACGATTATTCAGGCTCCGTTAGTTGCAGCATCAGCAGCAATTGGGTTTGCACAATATTTTATTTATCTGGTGCCGATGGAAGTTTGGCAACAAAAAATGGTTAGCGGTAGTGTTATTATTTTAGTTACAATTTTGCTTTATAGAAAAATTGAAAGCATAGGAAAAATTGGTGTAATGCTTTGGCTGGGCGTTGTTGCAACGCTTTCCTGGATCATTTTTGGTGGAATAGCTCATGGAAATTTTATGCAACCAATATTTGAATTTAAAAATACCTTCAGCATAAATACGATTGCTTCTTTTCTTTTTGGGCAGGCATGTGTAAAAACAATTTACAGCTATCTTGGTTACTACAATGTTTGTCATTTAGGTGGCGAAATAAAAAACCCCGGTAAAAATATTCCACGCAGTATGTTTATCTCCATTTTTGCTATTGCCATTCTGTATCTAGCAATGAATATAAGTGTAACAAGTGTAATACCCTGGCAGGAAATAAAAGCATGGCAGGATGCAGGTACAAACAACTTTGTTATCAGCACTTTTATTGAAAGGCTTTATGGCCATACAGCTGCCAAAGCAGCTACTGTTATGGTTTTGTGGGTTGCGCTTGCTTCATTGTTTGCAGTAATGCTTGGCTACAGCCGTGTACCTTTTGCTGCTGCGCAGGATGGTGCATTTTTTAAAATATTTGCAAGGCTTCACCCTACAAAAAACTTCCCTCATGTTTCCCTACTTGTGCTTGCGGCATTTGCTTTTGTATTTAGTTTATTGTTTAGAATGGGTGACGTAATCAGTGGAATTCTTGCTATGAGAATAATGGTGCAGTTTATTGGACAGGGTGTTGGCTTAATGATGTTGCGAAAAAGAAAAGGAACGGACAATCTTCCTTTTAAAATGCCACTTTATCCATTACCTGTTATTTTAGCAATCTTAATGTGGTTGTTTGTTTTTTATGCAACCGGGCTTGCTATTATTTTAAGCTTTGCAGTGGTTCTAGTTAGTGGTTTAATTGTGTATTTGGTTAAGGCTAAAATAAACAATGAATGGCCTTTTGAAACAAAATTAAATTAAACACAAAGGCCACAAAGGGTTTTCACTAAGTCCACAAAAGGCTAAAACATTTATTTTAATTCATTTAGTAAGGATTCTATATCTAAATGCTTGGTAAACATCTCAAGTGTGCCATCAGGTTTTTGTGGCCACAATTCTTTTGGTTTATCCCAATATAATTCCACACCGTTTCCATCAGGATCATCTAGGTATAATGCTTCTGAAACACCATGATCTGCAAAGCCTGTAAAGGGATATTCGGCTTCTATAATTCTTTTGTATATAATGGCCAGTTCTTTTCTTTCTGCATATAGTATGGCGGTGTGAAATAAACCTGCAGTAAGCAAAGGCGCAGGCTCGCCACCTTTACTGAACCAGGTATTTAAACCAATATGATGGTGATAACCACCCGCAGAAATAAAAGCAGCATCTTCCCCATACATGGTTGTTATTTCAAAGCCCAAGAGGCCACAATAAAAACCCAATGATCTTTTTAAATCAGCAACTTTTAGATGTACATGCCCAATGCGGGTTTGTACGGGAATGTTGTAAGGAACATCCATATTTTGATATTAATTATTTAAGGATGGAACAGTTGTATTTTAAACCCGTAAACTAATGACACAATAAACCCCTGCAAATGCAAGGGTTTAATATTTTATCATCCACTCTGTTATAACGCTCCAACTTCCGCCATATCAGGAATATCAGCAGCTTTATATAAACCTGCATCTAACTTTTTCTTTGTTTCTTCAAAAGCTTTTAAAGTAATGTCTATTTCATCAAAACTATGCGATGCTGTTGGTATTAATCTGTAAATAATATCACCTTTTGGTATAACAGGATACACAACTATTGAACAGAATATTCCATAATTCTCTCTTAAATCCATTACCATTTGTGTAGCTTCCGGCACATCGCCTTTCATATATATTGGTGTAACGGGGCTGTTAGTATCACCAATATCAAAACCTTTTTCTTTCAAACCATTCTGCAACCTTTCAACATTGCTCCAAAGTTTTTCACGCAGCTCAGGCATAGTAGTTACCATTTCCATGCGTTTCAACATTCCCTCTACAATCAACAATGGGAGGCTTTTCGCAAATATTTGTGACCGTGTATTATAGCGCAAATATTTCAGCACCGATTTTGGCCCACTAATGAAAGCCCCAATGCTTCCCATACTTTTTACGAACGTACTAAAGTATAGATCAACATCATTCTGTACGCCCTGTGCTTCATCAGCACCCGCACCGGTTGGTCCCATATATCCAAAACCATGTGCATCATCAATTAATAATCTAAACCCATATTGCTTTTTTAATGCAACTATTTCTTTCAAAATTCCCTGCTCACCATCCATTCCAAAAACACCTTCGGTAATAACCAACACACCTCCGCCATTTTTTTCTGCCAGTGCATTTGCTCTCACCAGTTGCTTTTCGCAATCTTCAATATCATTATGTTTAAATGCAAATCGGTTACCCATGTGTAACCGCACACCATCCACAATACATGCATGCGCTTCCGCATCGTAAACAATCACATCCCTACGATTTACAAGCGCATCAATGCAACTCATTATTCCCTGATAACCAAAATTCAGCAACATAGTATCTTCTCTGCTTACATATTTGCTTATTACTTTTTCCAGCTCTTCATGCTTTGAGGTATTTCCACTCATCATTCTTGCACCCATCGGGTTTCCCATGCCATAAGTTGCTGCAGCATCTGCATCCACTTTTCGAATATCAGGGTGGTTTACAAGACCCAAATAATTATTTAAACTCCATACAATTACTTCCTTACCCCTAAACTGCATTCTAGGCCCAAGTTCGCCCTCCAGTTTGGGAAAAGCAAAATAACCATGAGCCCTGTCCATATGCTGACCAATCGGTCCACCATCCTTAATTAATTTCTCAAAAACATCCTTCATAAACAACTTATTTTTATGTACAGTAAAGTTAAATAATAATTAATAAATTATTTTTCATAATTAGAAAATCCAATTATTTCAGTTATAAATAACAAAGTTTTAAACATTGGGAGCTTTTTACATTATAAAATAATCAGCAGCTGTTCCGGCTATTTGATTTACCTGCGCTATGCTACGGTGCCGCTGCTAACCGGCAGTCTTTCAACTTTGGTATTTTAATTTAACAATAATTAGTAGTATCTGCATTCATAATATTTTTTCTATTATTACTTTTTAAATTGTTCTTGTTTAGTTAATCTCCCATTAAGACCATAATTTATAACTTTACTAAAATTTAAAAATCCATGCGAAAAATTGCTTTTTTATTGTTTTTTACTGAATGTTTTTTTTCAACCCATTCTATAGCACAACCTAAATTAAAACCTGCTATTCCAGCAGAAATAAACCGCCCAAAATTAGTTGTAGGAATTGTAATTGACCAAATGCGCTGGGATTATTTATATCGTTATTACAACCGTTACAGCAGCAATGGTTTTAAAAAATTAATTACACAGGGTTATAGTTTCGAAAATACATTTATCCCCATGGTTCCTACATATACGGCTGTTGGGCACAGTTGTATTTATACAGGTGCAACACCCTCTACCAACGGTATTGTAGGCAATAACTGGTATGAAAAAACTACAAAAAAAAGTATGTACTGTACAGATGACAGTACCGTGCAAGGCGTAGGAAACAACGACAATGCAGGAAAAATGAGCCCTAAAAATTTATGGTCAACAACCATAACAGATGAGTTAAGGCTCAGCAATAATTTTGAAAGTAAAGTAATCGGTATTGCATTAAAAGATAGAGGGGCAATATTACCCGCAGGTCATAGTGCAAATGCCGCTTATTGGTACGATGATAAAAATGGCAAATGGATAACCAGTAATTATTACATGCTGCAACTACCAGAGTGGGTAAATGCCTTTAACCAAAAAGATAATGCAGGTAATTATATGAAACAGGATTGGAACACATTTTATCCCATAAACACTTATACCCAAAGCACAGCCGATAACCAGGATTATGAATTGGCTTTACCGGGATTACAAACTCCAACATTTCCTCAAAAACTTTCAGGCATTACAACTTCCTTAAAATACAGTACTTTTAAATATACACCCGCTGCTGCAACCTTTACATTTGATTTTGCTAAAAAAGCCATAGAAAACGAAAAAATGGGAAGCGGTAAAGTGACAGATTTTCTGACTGTAAGTATTTCATCAACAGATTATATGGGTCATAGTTTTGGACCAAATTCCATTGAGGCAGAAGATACTTATTTGCGCTTAGATAAAGACATTGCAGATTTTATTAATTACCTCGATGGTAAAATGGGTAAAAATAATTACTTGATTTTTTTAAGCGCCGATCATGGTGCAGCGCATGTTCCGGGATTTTTAAAATCACATAATATTAATGCCGGCGTATTCAGCGACAATATTATTTTTCAGCAATTAAATAAAATGATTGAAGATAATTTCAGCACAAAAAATGCTGTTTTATCTGTCCAAAATTATCAGATATATATAGATCAAGTAAAATTAAAAAATGAAGGCAAAGATTTAAATGCTGTAAAAAAAATGATCACAGAAAGTTTAAAAAATTACCCTTTCATTATAAATGCATTTGAGACAGAAAAGTTGAACAGTGCAACTTTAGGCGAACCAATAAAGACGATGCTTGCGAATGGTTTTACGCCAACAAGAAGTGGGGATATACAATTTATTGTAAAGCCGGGCTATTTTGATGGCGGTATAAAAGGAACAACACATGGTTTGTGGAATCCTTACGATGCGCATATTCCTTTACTGTTTTATGGCTGGAATATAAAGCCCGGTAAAACCAACAGAGAAACTTACATGACAGATATTTCTCCCACACTTGCAGCCCTACTCCACATTCAAATGCCATCAGGCAGCGTTGGAAAGGTTTTGGGGGAAGTTGTAAAATAAAATATTCCTTTTTATAAAAAAACAAAATGCCCCGAAAATTCGGAGCATTTTGTTTTTTTATAAAATAATTTTCTTAATACTGAAAAGTTATTTTTTCTCTATTATTTTTTACAACAACAGTTTGTGTCTTACTTCCCTCTATTTGTTTGCCCGTGCCTTGAGGATCGAACTGCGAAATAGGATTTAGTAATGCAGAAAATGTTTGCTGCATGTTTACAACCGAGCCATTTACCTGTACTGAATTCATATTATTGAAGCCATGTAAAACAATGGCAATATTATTAAATTTTGAATTCATTTGACCTTCTGCATTTTCAAAAGTTATCTGTTTAGATGAAGCGTTGTACACAATATTTCTTTTGTAAAACATACCTTTTTCATAATCAAAACTCTTCCCATCATCTTCGTAATAAATAAAATTATTGTTTACATTTCCTTTATAAATATGAACCATTAAAGTATCGGTTGGTGCTATAGATGTTGACTGTACAAGTGATTGCATAGGAATGATGCTGCTTTCTTTTATAAATACGGGAAGCTTCGCCAAACTTAAATCAGCAGTTTTTTCACTGTTACCTTTCGTCATTTCATCATTATAAAAATCATACCAGTTGCCTTTAGGAAAATATATTTTTACAAAATCTTTTCCGCTTTCCACTGGAGCAACCATTATTGATTGTCCAAATAAAAATTGGTTTTGAAAAACACCATTGTACACATTGTTATCAAAAGTGTTTTCAATTGCAAGCGATCTGTTTACAGGCAATCCGCTTTGGGTAGATTCATAAAAACTACTGTATAAGTATGGCATTAATTTATACCGCAATGAAATATAGTTGCGGGCTATCTCAGTAACTTCTTCCCCGTAAGCCCAGGGCTCCGATGATTTTGAATTGATGCCAGTATGGTTTCTAAAATACGGAATAAATGCGCCAAGCTGCATCCAGCGTGCATATAAACCAATGGATGGGTTTCCGGTGAAACCGCCAACATCCATCCCAGTAAATGACACACCACTTAAACCCAAACTGTTTATTAATCGGACACCTGCCAACATGTGATTGTCTTCAGATCTGTTATCACCCGTCCAAATTGCTGCATAGCGTTGCAACCCTGCATAGCCTGCTCTAGTTAATACAAATGGCCTTTCAGTTGATGTTTGTTCTCTAAAACCTTCATAGCTGGATCGTATCATTTCTAATCCATAAACATTTCTACCTTCTAAATGAGAACCTTTTCTGCCTTCAAAATCAAACATAACATTACTTGGCATTTTTTGCCCCCAGGTTGCTATTTCATTCATATCATTCCATACGCCGCTGATGCCATTATCAACAAAAAATTTCATTTCATTTCTCCAGTATTTACGACCAGCTTCGCTTGTAAAATCAGAAAAATTGCACCATCCCGGCCATACCTGTCCTGCATAATTTTTACCATCCGGATATTTTAAATAAACACCTGCTTTTAATCCTCTTTCGTATGCAGCTGCACCGGGCTCAATCTTTATACCGGGATCAACAATAACAGTTGTTTTAAAACCCATAGTTTTCAGCTGATCAGTCAAACCTTTTGGGTTTGGAAAGCGCTCTTTGTTCCAGGTAAACAACTGGTATTTATCCATGTAATGAATATCAAGTGTAATACCATCTGCAGGTATTTTTTTCTCACGCAATGTTTGTGCAATGCGCAATACTTCTGTGTCAGGATAATAACTGTAGCGATTTTGCTGGTAGCCCAAACTCCACAACGGCGGCATTTTCATGCGACCTGTGAGTGATGTGTAAGACTTAATAATATCTGCTACAGTCTTGTGGTAAATAAAATAATAATTCATTTCACCACCTCTTGCACCAAAGGAAGAAAACCGATCGTTGCTTGCACCAAAATTAAAATCAGACTGAAAGGTATTATCCATGAAAATACCATAATTCATGTTGTGGTGTATACCTATATAAAAAGGAATTGTTGAGTAGAGAGGATCTTGACCGGTGCTGTAACCATAAGCATCTGTATTCCAGTTTGTATATCCGTTTCCTTTTCTGTCAAGGTCACCGGTTTTTTCGCCAAGACCAATAAACCGTTCACCTTCCTGCATTTTTTTATACGTTGTAACTTCTTCTCCAAGCCAGGAAGTTGTAAGCCCCGTTTCATCTTCACTAATTACATTACCATCCATATTATAAAAAGTAACGGAATATGGTTTTTTTTGAAACACAACTTTTAATGAATCAGTTACAATGGTAACCTCATTTGGAGATTGTGTGATGGTAACTTTTGTTTGCATTGGCTCAGCAACAACTGCATAGGAAAAATCCTTTTTAAGCGGCTGTTTATCCATTCTAATTCTTACAATTGTTGGGCTGTAAACTATCGCTTCCACATTTGCTGTATTTGTGGTTATACTTACGCTTTGCCCATTTATTTTTACGGCAGAAACATTTCCCATTTCTTTGAGGTTGGTTTGCGCAAAAATATTATTTACAGTAACAAAGCATAATGAAAAACAAAAAAAACAAATTAATTTTTGTATTTTATTTAAAGTAAAAGTCATATTTAAATACATTTTTTGAATTATGAGTAATTTGATCTAGACACAATTTCTGTAAGAAAGCGGGAATAAAAAAAATAAAAGCCAGGTAATTAATCACCTGGCTTTTATTTTACTTTTTGTTTAAAGAATTATTGACTTACTGGGAATCCAAAATTATCTCCCAAAGAACCGGAGTCACCAACCGTGCCAGGACAATACGGACTCAATCTTGTTCTAAAATGCACTTTGATTTTTGTGATTTTTGAACCTGCCGGTGGAAATTTATTGCTTCCAGCGTCACCTATTCTATAAAATTTAGAAGGAATGATTGTCCAGCTAAATAACCCGTTACCAAAATCTTTTGCTTTTAACGCAACATTATCAGCAACTGTCGCCATACCCGGATAATAATTACCATCGCCTGTATTAAGGGGCTCGCAATATTGTGATACCTGAAAATAGCCGCTGGTTCCATCTGGTTTTACATAATCAATATCGGTATAAACATACACTTCAGTAGCTGCCTTTAAAGCAACTTTAGAAGCATCTAATAAGTTTTTATCCATATAAAAAGTAACTACATCATCCTGAGTAAATTTTGATGGAAATGGTCTAAAAACAGACGGCGTAAATGTTAAAGGATCCACAGGAAAATTAAAATCCTGTGTTTGCTTAGAGCCATTCTGGTTTTTAGCAAGACATCCAAACTGTGCGCCAATTTGTGCCGCGGTTTTCTGCATATAAGTTGTAGGTGTAAGTGTGTAGGTAAATATTTTACTGTTGCCTACACGTGTACACTTTGCAACTGGATTAGAATTACCAAAACCAAAACCATTTTGGTCATTTAATGGAGAACCGCAACAACCAGGAACAAATCCCCAGATGTATACATCATCACCAGGAGCACCAAAATTGGCATTGGTTAAATCAAAAGTGATTGTTATTTGATCCTCAGCAGTAAAACTGCTAGGGCTTACAGTAGCAGTTTGAGCAAAGCTGTAGGTGCTTGCAAAAACTGTACTTATTAAGAATAATATTTTTTTCATTGTTATTTTTTTTACTGTTGTACTGATAAATTAATTTCTTGAAAAGTTGAAATCATAATAAACAAATACTTTTTTACTACCTGTAAAAAATGCTCTGTTGTAACGCAAAGAAAGTTTGTTATCACTAACTCTGTAGGCTTTTGCAAAGTCGATACTATCAGTACGGGATGTACCTGCAAGCTTTAACCTTTCGGAACCACCGTTATCAAAAAAAGAAAAATTACCTGTTGGCGCTACAAATAAAGGAGCATTACCAGGGTTAGTAAATGCAAACGTTCCTGCATTACCTGTGCCACCATCTGTAAACTTTACACTGACTGTATTATAAGAAAACAATGAAGTGATATTTAATTTTTGAACATTTGCAGGAAAGCCTTTATCAACCGCAGTTTGGTCTACTTGTATTATACTGTCCAGTTTCCAATTGCCTATAAGGTTTTTTTGTAAGCTGATTGATTCACCAACATCGCTGTAGCTAATTTTTTTACAGGAAACTGTAAAAAGGGTAAGCACAATAAATGCAGTTAAGCAAGTTGTGATTATTTTTTTCATTGTATTTTATTTTTTCTTTTGTTTTTAAATTTAGTTCTGTATAATTCCAAGGTTTGCTCTTACTTCACCATCAGGTATTTTTAATAATCCTGTAGCATCATTGTATGCAATACCTCTTACGTTTTGTTTTAATCTTCTTAATTCGTGGTAACTATCCCCTTCTGTAAAAAATTCTACTGCTCTTTCATTTCTAATTATAGTTAGTAATGCTACTGCTCCGGTTGCAGTAACATCAGCAGATACTCCGGCAACAGCCCGCACTGCATTGTAATCTGCCCTTACGGCTGCATCGGTAAAGCCTCCATTTTGCACCCTAGCTTCAGCACGAATAAGATACATTTCGGATAATCTAATTAACGGAACATTTATGCCGATGGATGCACCTAGTTGACTCCACTTTGTAGAAATACCTCTTGCAGGAGAAGTTGACATAGCTGTTAAAGAAGTATATCTCGTTCCACCATTAGCAGTAATAAGCGAATAAACAGTGCCTCCCAAAGGAAGGTAGGTATTGTTTAAATCGCTGTTCCAAAAACTTCCTCTTTGCACACCTGCATCTCCTAAAATCATCATTACAACACCTGTTGTAGGTGCTGATAAATTTCCATTGGTTTTAAATGGCACTGCAACATCAGTTCCCAAATCATAACCACTGTTTGTAATTACGTCGTTGGCATAAGCAAATGCATTTATATAATCTGCCATATTAAAATAGATCCTCGCCAGGTAGGCTTTCGCTGCCCATTTGGTTGCCCGTGCACCACCATTAGCAGATGGCAATAATGTTTCTGCAAGTTTTAAATCTGCAATAGCTGCATCATAAGATTCCTTTACGGTTGCTCTTTGTTTAGGTATTTGTGCTTCTGTAGCACTTAAAGCTTTTTGTCTAATTACAACACCAGCATCACTTGTAGGATTGCTTGTATATGGTTTTGCAAAGAGCCTTGTAAGTTCAAAATGTGAAACACCACGAATAAATAATGCCTCACCATTCCAAATGTTTTTTGCGGAATCTTTTAAATCGGAATACGAGTTTTCTGTAAGCGCCTTAATTACAACATTTGCTCTTCCAATAGCATCATATCCTGTAAACCAAAGGCTTCTTCCAATTGAATTAAAAGAACTAAAACCACGCTGTGTAAACTGAACTTCAGCACCACCTGTTACGTTTACAAAATTAATTTGATCGCCATATAATTCTGAAGTTTTAGTAAAATTGCCGCCCATAAAATCGTTGTTTGTAAAGCGTTCGTATGAAGCCGCTAAAACTGCATATACATTGGCACTTGATTTAAGTACTTCATCCCCTGGTTGCGCATCACCAGGAATTTGATCAAGCAGTTTTTTACAACCTGTTGTAAAAACTGCGGCTGCTAAAAAAGAAAATATGATAAATTTTTTCATTGTTATTTTTTTAATTTTTTATACAATTACAAAGTGATGCTTAATCCTAGGTTTATGCTTTTTGCCTGAGGACTTGGTAAGTAAGGTGCATTTGATGCACCGTTAGATGCGCCGTTATTGAATCTATAACGAACCACTTCAGGGTCCCAACCTGCATATTTTGTAAAAGTTAAAATGTTTGATGCTGCAACATATATTCTTGCACTGGTAATTTTAGCACGGCTTATTACGTTTGCAGGAAGTGTATAACCAAGGTTGATATTTCTTAACCGAAGGAAAGAAACATCGTATAACCATCTTGATGAATTACTATTATTTGCATCTACAGTTAAGGAAACTTTTGGAATATTGGTAATGTCACCAGGCTTTTGCCATCTGCTCAACAATTCACGGCGCTGGTTCCATTCATTTAATTTTCCTCCAATTTGAAACTTAGCACCATCATCATAAATTTCATTACCATATTGAAAAGTAAATAAGAAACCTAGATCAAAACCTTTGTATGTAAATGTATTTTCAAAACCACCAAAAAAGTCAGGAATAGGTTTACCAACCGGTACCCTGTTGGCATTTTGAGATGCTGCAGTTAAAGGAATTGATTTACCTGTTGCTTTCTCTCTTATTAATGTTACTCCTGTTTGTGGATCAACCCCTACGAATATTGGTAAATAGTTTTGACCTAACGGATAACCTGCAATAACTCTTGTATCGCCTTCGCTCAAATCAAGAAAATCAGGGTCATCAAAACCGGCAACAGTTAATACTTTATTTTCATTACGAGAAATATTAAATGAACTTGTCCACTTAAAATTTTTGGTTGCAACGTTCGTTGAATTTAATACCAATTCTACCCCACGGTTTCTAACCTGCACATCTACATTAGCTGCAAGATTATCGAAACCTGTTGATCTTTGAACAGGTTTATTCAACAAAAGATCTTTACTTTTTTTAGTGTAGAAACTGATACTACCACTCAATACATTTTTTAATAAACCAAAATCAATTCCTAAGTCAAATTGCTGACCTTTCTCCCAAGTTAAATTAGGATTTGCCAAAGAGCCCTGCCTAAGTCCATTGATACCGGCATATCCACCTGTAGGATTATATAATTCGAGGTAACGATAATCACCAATTTCTGCATTACCCGTAAGGCCATAGGATGTTCTAACTTTTAAGTAATTAATAACCTTACTGTTTTTAAGGAATTTTTCTTCAGATGCTATCCAACCTGCAGAAACTGCAGGAAAATAACCGTAACGATTGTTAGCACCAAAACGTGGTGAACCATCTGCACGGAAACTAGCGCCTAATAAGTATTTATCCATGAAACGGTAGTTAGCCCTGCCAAAATAGGATATAAAACCTGATTCGTTCGTAGGACTTCCGTAGGCTGTAACCGGCGAACCATTTGTAATTGTTGCAGGTGCAAGTGGAGACCATGCCAAGCCGGCAGTGCCTTCTTTAAAATATGGATTTACATATCCAACACCATCGCTTTGCGGTCTGTAAGAAATTTCATGAAACTTAATTGTGTTAACTGCAAAGCCCACAGTTGCATCTAACTTGCCATTTTTACCTACGCTGTTATTATAAGTAAAATAATTGTTATTATTAATGTTTGTAAGATCTACAAATCTTTCAGAACCCGCTGCCAACATGGTACTTTGATACCATCTGTTATAAGGTTGCTCGTAGTAATTTTCTTTTTGTCTTAAAAGATCCAAACCTATTTCACTTCTAAAAGAAAGTTCTTTTGTAATTTTTAATGTAGCATTTACATTGGCAAAAGTTCTTAACGATCTATTTATAAATGTATTTTGAAGTCTTGCTACAGGGTTGATATATACATTGTATTTCGTTTGCGTTCCAAAATAACTTCCGTCATTATTTTTTACAGGAAAAATAGGTAGGGCATTTGATTGTGCAGCACCGATACCACCATTAAATGAAGTAGGTACTTCATTGGTTTTAGTTGAGTACATTCCAATTTGAAGACCTAAATCCAATCTTTCAGATGCTTTATTGTCTATATTAACCCTGCCACCTATTCTTTGAAAATTATTACCAACCAAAACACCTTTCTCATCACGGTAAACACCACTTAAAAAGAAGCGTGTTTTATCATTTCCACCTCTTGCAGAAAGATTTGTTTCATACAAAGATCCTCTTTGTGTAGTTTGGTCAATCCAGTCGGTATTTACTTTTGGATTGTATACATAACTTAATGGTAAACCTGGAATGCTTTGGTTAGGACCTAATGGTAAACCGCCATCATTTACTCTTGCTTCGTTGTACAACTGGTACCATTCTGCACCATTTAATAGTGGTAGTTTTCTTGTAATTTCAGAACCACCTGTAATAGCATCTAATGTAATTTGTGTTTTACCACTTCTACCTTTTTTTGTTGTGATCAATATTACCCCATTAGCGGCACGTGCACCATAAATGGCTGCAGATGCTGCATCTTTTAGAACTTCTATTGATTCGATATCATTTTGGTTAATAGTTGCTAAAGGATTTGTATTATTTGCTTTTGCAGCATCAAGTCCGCTACCAAAACCTGCTTGGTTGTCTCCGTTTGAAAATGGAATTCCATCAACAACATACAAAGGTTCTCCACTGCTGGAAATCGAACTTGTTCCTCTAACCCTAATTCTCACTGCACCACCTAATGATCCGTTTGCCTGCTGTACCTGTAAACCCGGTGCTCTTCCCTGTAAAGCTGCATCAAAACTAGGTGAAGGTGTACTTGTAAATGCTTTTGAATCTATTTTAGAAACAGATCCCGTCATATATTTTCTTTGCTGTGTACCGTAACCTACTACAACTACTTCATCTAAACTTGTAGTGGTAGGGTTTAAAGAAACTGCTATGGAAGAACTACCATTTACAGCCACTTCTTGTCTGCCAAAGTTTACTGACGTAAAGATAAGTGTGCCATTTGATGGCGCACTTATAGAAAAAGCGCCATCTGCATTTGTTTGGGCTGCTATTTTAGTACCTTTTACAGATACTGTAACACCTTGTGCAGGCATTCCGTCCTTTACATTTGTAACGACACCATTAATAACGGATTGTGCAAAAGCTGTAACAGAAATAAACGCAAAGCATAGCGTCATCCAGATTTTACAAATCTGTTTTAGACTAATTTTCATAATAGTGTTTAGGTTTTGATTTGGTTTAAATAATCATCAATCGTAGGCAAATTATTCAAGGAGGGAATATTTTACGCTTCCAAAAATAACAAAAAATTGTATAAACGCAAACGTTTGCGTAAGATTATTTTTTTTCGGGTTACACAAAGATTTAAAACACAAAATCATTTTAAAATTTATCTTTTAAAATGATTTAGATTACATCAAAAGGTTCTATAAAAAAGGGTTGGCAACAAGATTTTTATTTTGTTAGAAAGCCAATAAAGATATCTTTTGGTTTTATTACAATTTTTAAATTCTCATTTTTGCCCGAAATAATATTTTTTACACCTGAATATCCTTGCACAACTTCTTTGTATTTTGTATTAAGATCAATATTTTTTTCTTCTTCTCCCACATTTATAATACACACAATTTTTTCCTCGTTATTATATCTGCAGTAAGTATAGAGGTCATTTTCAGGAATATACTGAAACATTTTACCCGTTTTTAGAGCAGAAGATTTTTGCCTGAAATTGGCCAGCGTTTTTACAAAGTCAAAGACTTCATTTTCCTGTCTTGTTCTCCCTTCTTTGGTAAATTTATCAATACTGTCATTTTTCCATCCTCCCAAAAAATCAGATCTCACTAATCCATCAGGATTACTAAAGCCTTTCATACCTATTTCATCCCCGTAATAAAGTTGTGGAATTCCTCGGTAAGTAAGCAACCAACCTAAAGCAATTTTATATTTATTTATATCCTCTTTGACAACGGAAAAAAATCTTGAAAGATCGTGGTTATCTAAAAAAATAATCTGACCCAATGGATTTTTATACAAAATATCCTGTGCAGCGGTGTTATATAATTTCATTAAGCCATCCGTCCAGGCTGGTGATTCGTTTAATGCAGGTTGGATACCATAGAAAAGCATTTGAAAATCTGTTGTATTTTGAAGATTACTTTTAAAAGAATTAGTCAGATTATTCTCACAAAAATAACTTTGGTTTACAACACCATGTACCCATGTTTCGCCAAACATTGTGATGGATGGATATTCAGCTAAAAGCGCGTTATTACATGCGTTCATAAATTTTAAATCGTTGTAAATATAGGTGTCAATGCGCCAACCATCTACCCCAAATTCTTCTACTGACCATAAGGCATTTTGTATAAGATAATTTGCCACAAAAGGATTACTCTGATTTAAATCAGGCATATCTTTTACAAACCAGCCATCAGTCATAATTTTTGTTTGCGAAGGCACTGCATATGGATCAAACAAAACCTGATCTCTGTAGGATGTTTGCGTGTATGTTGGCCACTCGTGCAGCCAGTTGTCCATTGGTTTATCGAGCACAGTAAAATGTTGAGAACCTACATGATTGTACACTGCATCCTGAATTAATTTCATTCCTTTTGCATGAATAGCCTCGCTTAGTTTTTTGTATGTTTCGTTTCCTCCTAACCTGGGATCAACAACATAATGATTGGTTATTGAATAGCCATGTTCTGTTCTTTTGGCCATATCATTTAAAAGTACAGGCGTCATCCAAACTGTTGTAACACCCATGTCTTTTAAATAATCAAGTTTACTTATAATTCCCTGCAAATCGCCACCATGGCGCAAATACATTGAATCTCTGTTTAATGACTGGTCTTTTAACCCCGCAATTTTATCATTGGTTTCATCGCCGTTGCTAAACCTGTCGGGCATTAATAAGTAAATAAAATCCGACGATGTTATACCCTGGGCATATTTTTTTCCATTGCCCGATTTTTTAGATTCCAGAGGAAATAAAATTGTTTCGGCTTTATTTTTATACTTTAAAATAAAAGAGGCTTTCCCAGGTTTTGCTGTTGGCAGAATGGTAACATCCAAAGCAAGATATCTTTCATTTTGCAGCCTGTTTATTTTTGTAAGAATAACACCAGGATAATTTGTTTCAACAATTGCCTGTTTAATTGATTCAGCATCGTTATAAACAAGTATCTGAACTTTATTCCATTTCATACCTATCCACCAGTTTGATGGATAAAAAGAAATTTTTTGAGAAAAAGTTTGAATTGAAAAAGATAAAAAAAAAGTAAGAAAAAAAAAGTAAAATTTTTTCATTGATATTTTATTATATGATCAACTTAATTATTTATTTCGGTTTGGGCTATGAAAAAATAATTTCTAATAAATAAATAACCAAAAATTAAATAAAATTTATAAAAAAACCCTACATAAATGTAGAGTTTTGTTGGGTTACTAGGATTCGAACCTAGACAAACAGAATCAAAATCTGTTGTGCTGCCTTTACACCATAACCCAATTTTTAAACAATTGTATTATTTGGAGTGTAAAAATAAGGGTTTTAAAAAAAAGTCCAAACTATTTTTTAAACCTTTATTCATCGTCTTCTTTTTCTTTTAGCGATTTAATTAAATCGATGGCTTCGGCTACTACATCACACATAATTGTAATGAGAGAGCCAGGTTTTGCAGTATTGTAAGCATACATAATTGCTTCTTTTTCATTTAGTATTACCGTCACGGGTATTTTTCTGTCCTTTTGAGAATTGATACCTTCAATTAAAAGTTCAACAATATTTTCGGCGGTACGTCCTCTTAAATGTTTATCCTGCCTAATAATTATTTCATCAAAATATTTTGCAGAAATAGCTCCCAGTTCTCTAATATCTTCGTCCCTTCTGTCACCTGTACCGCTTATAATTCCTACTTTTGGCTTGCCTTCCATTTTACCTACAAAATCGCACAGCAACTGAAGCCCAGCAGGATTATGGGCAAAATCTGCAAGGAATTTAAAATGCTTAAATTCAAATAAATTTAACCTGCCGGGTGTTTGTGTAGGTGAAGGGATAAATGTTTCGAGCGCAAGTTTAATATCTGCCACCTTAATATTTTTGTATAAATAACAGGCAAGTATTGCAGGCAGGGTATTCATAACATTGTGGAGCGCTTTACCTCCGTAAGTGATTGGTATTTCAGAAACTTTTTGTACCCTTATTTTCCATGTGCCTTTCATAATGGTAACAAATCCATTTTCAAAAACGGAAGCAAGACCACCATTTTTACAATGTTTTATAATGCGGGGATTATTTTCATCCATGCTGAAAAGGGCAACATTACATTTTAAATCTTTACGCATATTATATACCAGATCATCATCTGCATTTAATATAGCATACCCATGTTTATAAACCGTTTCGGGCACTACAGATTTTACTTTTGCCATTTGGGCAAGGCTGTCAATGCCACCAAGCCCCATATGATCTGCAGTCACATTTGTAACAATGGCAATATCACAGTTTCTAAATGCAAGACCGCTTCGTAAAATACCACCACGGGCTGATTCTAAAACTGCAAAATCTACTGTCGGATCTTTTAAAACAAAATGTGCAGATGCAGGCCCGGTGCAATCGCCCTTCATCATCATCTGGTTTTGTATATAAACACCATCGCTTGTTGTGTAACCAACTTTATAACCTGCAGCTTTTGCAATATGTGCCACCAACCTGGAAGTTGTGGTTTTTCCATTTGTGCCGGTGATGGCGATTATGGGAATACGCCCTGTATTTTCTTTTGGAAAAAGCATATCAACAACAGGCTCTGCAACATTTCTGGCAATACCTTCAGATGGTTCAATGTGCATGCGAAAACCCGGAGCAGCATTTACTTCAAGCACTGAACCGCCATTTTCATTAATGGGTAGTTTTAGGTTTGGAGCCATTATATCGATACCACAAATATCCAACCCAATAATTTTACTTATTCTTTCTGCCATAAATATGTTGGATGGATGAACTTCATCTGTAACATCGGTAGAAGTACCGCCGGTACTGAGGTTGGCAGTTGGTTTTACTAAAACCTGTTCCCCTTTCTGTGGTACAGTTTCTAATGTATATCCTTTATCATCAAGCATTTTTTTGGTAAAATCATCAATCTTAATTTGTGTCAGCACTTTTTCATGTCCGTAGCCTCTACGTTCATCTTTATTTGTTTCCTCAATAAGCCATTGAATAGTGTGCTCACCATCACCTGTAACAGCCGCAGGTGTACGCAATGCTGCACATACAAATTTATAGTTTATACACAGTAATCTAAAATCGAAGCCTGTAATAAATTTTTCTACAATAACATAACGACCATATTTTTGCGCAGCAACTAAGGCAGTTAAAGCCTGTTCGTAATTTACAATGTTTGTAGTGGCACCTTTACCGTGGTTGCCATTTAACGGTTTCAAAACACAGGGATAACCAATACTGTCAATAGCACTTTTTAGTTCATCTTCTTCTCTGATAATACCCCCTTTTGGCACAGGTATTTCTGCGGCTTGCAACAACCTTTTTGTTTCATCTTTATCACCTGCAATATCTACAGCTATGCAACTTGTTGTGCCGGCTATTGTGGCCCTTATCCTTTGTTGGTTTATACCATAACCAAGCTGTACAAGGCTGCTTTTATTTAACCTGATAAAAGGTATACCACGCTTTGCCGCTTCTTCTACAATACAGCCTGTACTTGGACCAAGGCGGGTTTCTTCTCGCAACTCTCTCATAGTTTGCACATCGTCTGTAAAATCATATAGTTTTCCATCTATCAAAGATTCACATATTTTGAAAGCGGCTTTTGCCGCATATAGTCCAACTGCCTCTTCCATATAATCAAAAACCACATAGTACTCACCTTCTTTACCTGTGCCACGTGTGCGGCCAAAACCCATATCCATACCCGCAAGTGTTTGAAGTTCAAGGGCAACGTGCTCAATTACATGTCCCATCCATGTTCCTTCCTCAACCCTTTTAAAAAAACCACCAGACTTTAATTCACTGCACCTGTGAGCGAATAGTGTAGGTAATAATCTTTCAAGATTTTCTCTGAATCCATCAATTTTATCCGTTGGTCTCTGCTCCATTTCTTCCAGATCAAGCTTCATCTGTATTAATTTACCTCTGCGTATACTCCAATAATTAGGACCTCTAAGAGCTTTTAATTCTACAATTTTCATATTCGTTTTATTTCAAGTGGATTTTGTTAATTGAAAAAAGAAAATTAGTGAAATGAATTTGTATTGCAAAAAAGAAAAACTTCATTTGTGTAAGGATGGAAATAATTACAAAGCGAGTTGGTGTAATTTATAAACAGCATTTATTTAACAATAACGGGAGGCGCATTATTAACGCACAAGATCTTTTATAATAACTTTACAAACTATGATGAATAAACTGTTTTCATTTTTATTTTTTTTGCAATTAATTTCTCAATCATCTTTTGGACAATGTACTTCACTTGGGCAAACAGCTTCTACAGCATTTCCTGTTTGTGGTACCGCTTCCTTTTTTCAGAAAAACGTTCCTATTTGTACCAATAATAATTTGTATGTGCCAGGCTGCGATAGAGATAGTACAGTTTATACAGACAAAAATCCTTTCTGGTATAAATTTACCTGTTACCAAACCGGCACTTTCGGTTTTCTTATAACTCCCAACGATCTTGGTGATGATTATGACTGGCAGTTGTATGATGTAACAGGTATGGATCCAAATGCAGTTTACACCAACAGAAATATTATTGTTACAGGTAACTGGAGCGGCTCACCAGGGACTACGGGCACAGCAGATGGTGGAGCAAATTTTATACAATGCAGTTCTGTACCCACAGATAATAAGCCCAGGTTTGCGGTAATGCCTACCCTTATTTTAGGCCATAATTATCTTTTATTAATCAGCCATTTTTCAGATTCTCAAAGTGGATATACACTTTCTTTTGGTGGTGGCACAGCAAATATTACAGACCCATTAGAGCCGCTTTTGTCAAATGCGATTGCTCCCTGCGACGGCACCGAGATCAGAATAAAAACAAATAAAAAAATGAAATGTTCCAGTCTGGCAGCAGATGGGTCAGACTTTAAAGTAGTAGATGCAAGTGGAAATACTTTTAACCCAACAAGTGCAATTTCCAACCAGTGCAATCCCGGTTTTGATTTGGATTCTATTTCTATATTTTTAGCAAGCCCTTTAGCACCTGGCACTTACAAAGTAAAAGCCACTACAGGTACCGATGGCAATACATTAAAAGACAATTGTGACAGGTTAATTCCTGTAGGAGACTCAGTAAGTTTTACCGTATTCCCTTTATTTCCTACCACAATGGGTAGTTTAACAAAACCGGGTTGTGCACCTCAAACACTTGAACTTATTTTCAAAAAGAAAATAAAATGCAGCAGTATTGATGCAGGTGGTGGAGATTTTTTTATTACAGGACCGTACGCCGTAAACATAATAGGCGCCGCAGTAAATTGTATTGATGGTAAAACTGTTAAAATTATTTTACAACTAAGCATGCCTTTGCAGGTTGGAGGAAATTTTAAAGTAAATCTTAAAACCGGACCCGATGGAAATACTTTGCTTGATGAATGTGATGTTCAAACACCATTGCCAGATGAAGTGGCTTTTATTATTAAGGATACTGTAAATGCAAATTTTGAAAAAACCATTGATTACAACTGCACACTTAACACCGTTAGATACAAACATAATGGAGCAAATATGGTTGATATGTGGCATTGGACTTTTGGATCTGCACCGGGTAACTTTTCACAAAACCCGGTAATTACCTATGCTAATTTTGAACCGAAAACTGCCTCACTAATTGTAAGCAACGGCGTTTGTTCAGATTCAAGCTCGCAACAAATAATTTTTGATAATTACCTAAAGGCAAATTTTGATGTTACTCCGGTTATATGTCCCGATAAAAAGGCTTCTTTTACCAACACAAGTATTGGTAACATTACAGAATATAAATGGGACTTTAAAAACGGAATTATTTCTTCTCAAAAAAATCCTTCACCACAATCATTTATACCTTTAGATACAAAAGATTACAATGCATTACCTGAATTAATTATTAAAAATAATTTTGGATGTTTTGATACAATTGCAAAACCGGTGCAGGTTGTATACACGTGTTTTATTGCTGTACCCAATGCTTTTACACCAAATGGCGATGGCTTAAATGATTATCTGTACCCCTTAAAAGCTTTCAAAAGTACCAACCTTAGTTTTAGCATTTATAACCGATTTGGACAACGGGTATTTTACAGTAACAGCTGGTTAAATAAATGGGATGGAAAGTTAAAAGGCATACCACAAGATCCAGGAACTTATGTATGGACTCTCGATTATATTAACAGTGAAACCGGTGTACATGTAAAAGAAAAAGGTACAACTATACTTATAAGATAGCGATGAAATGTAGATTTAAAAATTTAAAAAAAGTGAAAAGATGCTTTTAAATTTTTATCTAACAACAAAAGATAATGCAATTAGACATTGAGGACATTATTAGAAAGATGTAGTTTTGAGGTATACCAAAAATCATTTGTACATAAAAAAATTATCTATTTAAGATATGCAGCACCCACCAGTTTATTATGGCGAATATTTACAACTGGATAAAATAATAGAAGCTCAGACTCCGGTAAGTTTTAAAGAGGGTAACCAGCCGGCGCATCATGAGATGCTGTTTATCATTATACACCAAGCATATGAACTTTGGTTTAAGCAGATTTTATTTGAAATAGATTCTGTTATTTATATAATGGCCAAAAAGTTTATGGATGATAATTCTACCGATTTGCAAACTGTAGTACACAGGTTACAACGAGTAACTACTATTTTAAAATTACTTGTACAGCAAATTGATATTTTGGAGACTATGACGTCAATGGATTTTCTCGATTTTAGAGATATCCTGAGACCTGCATCGGGTTTTCAAAGCTGGCAGTTTAAAATTATTGAAGCAAGACTTGGTTTAAAATTTGACCAGCGTCATGGACAAAACTATTACACTTCTCAATTAAAGCAAACCGACATTGACAGTATAAAAAGTGCTGAAAAAGAAAATACACTTTTAAATTTAATAAACGGGTGGCTGGAAAGAATGCCTTTTTTTAAAGAGAATGATTTGTGGAAAAATTTTAAAATATCATCCGAAAAAGAGACTGCACATTCTGAAAATAATAATCATCAATTTTGGAAGGAATATGAAAAAAATTATGATGATAGTTTAGCCGAAGTAGAAAAAATAAATATTGAACATTTTAAAAAAGTATTTTTTGAAGATGCAGAAAATAATGAAAGGACATTAAGTCCCGAAGCTTGTCGTTCTGCATTATTTATTATGATTTATAGAGGTTACCCAATGCTTGAATTACCTTTTCAACTGTTGGATACTTTGCTGGAAATTGATAACCAACTTGGTAATTGGCGTTACCGTCATGTAAATATGGTACGGCGAATGATTGGTACACGAATTGGTACCGGCGGCAGTACCATCGCAGGTTACCTGCAGGGCGCCATGGATAAACATTATATATTTAAAGAAATATCGCAGTTAAATAGTTTTTTAACCGACAGAAGAAAATTGCCAAAATTACCAAAAGAAATAGCCGGCCGTTTAGGCTATAATTTATAATCAGTATAAACTTTTAGACAGCATATAAAATTTTGTTCGATAGATTAACTTACCTGATAATACTTTTATAAACATGAAGTCTGTTGATTTTAAAAAATCATTTGAAGCTATACCCGGTATTAATATTCTTATAGATACTGACGAGCCACGTTACACTGTTTTGGCAGTTACGCAGGGGGTGATAGATATACAGCCTCATGCATTTACAAGAAATGATATAATAAATAAACCTTTTTTTGAATCTTTTCCTCAAAGCGCTGAAGCGATGTCATTAGCAGGTGAAGACAATATTCGTTCTTCATTTAAATTTGTAATTACTAATAAAAAACAACACACGCTTAATGTACAGCGCTACGAAGTGCCGGATGATAATGGTGGGTTTACAGAGCGCTGGTGGAGTGCTGTTAATAACCCTGTATTAAATGATGATGGAGAGGTTATTTTCATTTTACAATCTTCTATAGAAATAACCGAACAGATTATCGCTGATAAAAGAATTGCTGATTTTAAGGAAATTGATAAAGCTTACCAGCTTTTTATGAATGCACCTGTAGCTGTTTGTATTGTTAAAGGCTCTCAATATATTGTAGAACTGATTAATGATGGAATGTTACAGCTATTAGGGAGAACAAAAAAAGTAATTAACCGACCTTTAATAGAATCGCTGACAGAGGCCGATTTACAGGGATTAATAAACATACTTGATGTGGTCCGTACTACAAGTCAGCCTTATCAGATCTCAACTTTTCCTGCAACTATACTAATAAATGGCAAACGAGAAAATCTTTATCTTGATCTTGTTTTTCAACCCTATTTAAGCGGAAACAACAGCGGTGAAAGCAGCATCTTTTGCCAGGCACAGAATGTAACCGAGCAGGTAATGGACCGTAAAAAAGTAAAGGAAATTACAGAGCGTTTAAATTACAGAAATGCCATTTTTGAAGCTCAAAAAGAAGCGTCACCGGATGGTGTAAATGTGGTGGATTTAAACGGTAAAATAATTTTTTACAACAACCGTTTTGCACAAATATGGAAAATGCCCCAGCATATTATTGAAAGTAAAGATGATGAAGCTGCATTAAAACATGCTATGACGCTTTTAAAAGATCCTGATGAATTTATTAAAAGGGTAGAAACACTTTACCAGCAAAAAAAGGAAACAAGCTATGACGAAATTTATTTTAAAGATGGAAGAATAATAGAACGCAACGGCTCACCCATTATTGGAGAAGACGGAATTAATTACGGGTGGGCATGGTATTTTCGTGATATTACTGAAAGAAAAAAAGCTGCAGAAATATTAGCGAAAAGTGAAGCACGAACTCGTTTAGCTATAGAAGCTGCAAGGCTGGGAACATTTGATGTTAATTTAATTGACAAAAGGATAGTTTATTCACCAAGAGTGCTAGAAATATTTGGATATAATATGCATGAAAATATTCCTTATTCAAATTTTATAGATGCTATCCATCATGAAGATAAAGCTATAAGACAGACCGCACATGTGGAAGCTTTGAAAACAGGTGAGTTAATTTATGAAGTCCGAATAAACCTTTCTGACAGCTCTGTCAAATGGATACGCTTAAATGGAAAGTATACATTTATTAGTGCTGAGCCTGTTTCATTTGTAGGAACAATACTTGATATTACAGAAGAGAAGAAAGCTGCAGATTTATTGGAATTTAAAATTGCTGAAAGAACAATAGAATTACAGCAGGCTAATGAACAGCTTAAACAATTTAGCTATGCTGCATCGCATGACCTTCAGGAACCATTACGTAAAATCAGTTTCTTTTTAGATAGATTATTAACAGGAATCGGTCCATCAATTAATGATGAGAATAAACAGACAGCAGAAAGAATTCTAAATACTACTGCAAGAATGCGTAACCTGATTGATGATTTACTACAATATTCTAATTCAACATTTGGTGCGGTAACTTTTGAAGAAACAGATCTTGCTGTTGTAGTAAAAGATGTGCTGGATGATATGGAAGCAACTCTCCTTGAAAAAAATGCACAGATTACATTGGAAAAACTTCCTGTTGCAAATTGCGATTCACGCCAGTTAAAGCAATTATTTCAAAACCTAATAAGCAATGCATTAAAATACCAAAAGAAAAACACACCACCACATATATTTATTACATCAAAAATTGTAGAAAGAAGAACAATTCCTACCTCTGCAAACATCAAAAAGAATAAGGAAAAATTTTACAAAATTGTAATTAAAGATAATGGGATAGGGTTTGATCAGGAATATGCCGACCGAATTTTTAAACTATTTCAAAGGCTGCATGCAAAACATGAATATGAAGGAACCGGTATTGGGCTTGCTCTTGTGAAAAAAGTAGTTGAAAATCACAACGGTTTCATAACGGTAGAAAGCAAACCCGATGAGGGCTCAAATTTCAACATTTTTTTACCTTTGGTTCAGATAAAAAACTAACTCTTATACCAATTGTTTTAATTTTTCTACAACAGCATCTATTTCCTCTTTTGTATTGTGTTTGCTAAAACTAAAACGTACGGTAATTTGGTTGGGGTCATTGTTGATAGCCCGAATAACATGACTGCCCGTTTCAGCACCGCTTGTACAGGCACTTCCGCCACTTGCACAAATTTTATTAATATCAAGGTTGAACAAAATCATTTCTGATTTGTATGTTTTGGGAAAACTTACACTTAAAACTGTATACAAACTTTTGCCTAAAACATCTCCATTAAAACCAACACCGGGTATTTGTTTTTTTAGTTGCTCGTACATATAATATTTTAAGGAACCAATGTAAGCGCTGTCAGTTTCAAAACCTCCCATTGCCATTTCAAAAGCTTTTGCAAAACCAACTATGCCATAAATATTTTCTGTCCCCGCACGCATATTACGCTCCTGCGAACCGCCATGTACAATAGGTTTAATACGCACATTTTCATTAATATAAATAATACCAACACCTTTTGGTCCATGAAATTTGTGTGCAGCACCGGTTATAAAATGTATGGGCGTATTGCGTAAATCCATAGGAAAATGACCTACTGTCTGAACAGTATCGCTGTGAAAAACAGCATTGTATAATTTGCACAAATTACCCACCGCATGAATATCCAATATATTACCAATTTCATTATTTGCATGCATTAATGTAACAAGAGTTTTTTCTTCTGCTGCAGCCAATAATTTTTCAAGATCTTCCAAATCCATATGCCCATCAGGTAAAATTTTTACATAGCTCACCTTTACTTCATCAAGAGCATCTAAATACTCTACCGTATGCGTTACTGCATGGTGTTCAATTTTAGAAGTAACAATATGCCTGCAACCTAAATCTCTTATTGCTGCCTGAATAGCCATGTTGCTGCTTTCGGTACCTCCACTTGTAAAAAATATTTCTGCCGGATTTGCATTTAAAAGTTTTGCTACAGATTTTCTTGCAGTTTCAACCGCCATTCTGGCTTCCCTTCCATATGAGTAAATAGATGATGGGTTGCCAAATTTTTCTGTTAAAAAAGGCATCATGCTTTCCAGCACTGAAGGGTCAAGTGCAGTTGTAGCAGCATTATCTAGGTATATTCTTTCCATTAACAGACATTAGATGTGAGATAAAGAATTATGATATTAGATTTACATTCTAAAAAGTAAATTTGATTCCCAGAAATTTACTAAATAGTTGCTTCTTTGATATCATTCATTAATCTTTTTGCAATATTATCTGCAGTGGTTAAATGATTACTCTCAGCATAAATTCTAATAATTGGTTCGGTATTACTTGTGCGAAGATGTACCCAGTCATTATCAAATTCTATTTTTAAACCATCATCCGTATTGATAGGCTGGTTTTTATATTTAGTTTTTATATTTTCAAAAATAGATTTTACGTCTGTATCTTTTTCCAAAAAAATTTTATTTTTACTCATGTAATAATCTGTGTAGGTATTACGCAACTGCCGTATCGTTTTTTGGCTCTTTGCCAGTTGTGTAAGAAACAAAGCAATTCCAATTAAAGCATCCCGACCATAATGTAAATCAGGCACAATTATACCACCGTTACCTTCTCCGCCAATTACTGCATTTACTTCCTTCATTTTGTTTACCACGTTTACTTCTCCAACTGGACTTGCAAAATATTCGCCGCCATGTTTTATAGTTACATCTTTTAAAGCCCTCGTACTGCTCATATTGCTTACGCTGTTGCCTTTTGTAATCCCCAATAAATAATCTGCAACAGCAACAAGTGTATATTCTTCGCCAAACATAGTTCCATCTTCGCAAACAAAGCAAAGTCTGTCCACATCAGGATCTACAGCAATACCAAGTGATGCATTCTGACGAACCACTTCTCTGCTTAAATCAAGCAGGTTTTCGGGTAATGGTTCGGGAATGTGTGCAAATTCTCCGGTAATTTCTCCATTCAAAAGGGAAATATTTTTAACACCAAGTTTTTCTAGTAATGCAGGGACAGCGATAGCGCCAGTAGAATTTACCACATCAACAACAATAGAAAAATTTGCTTCAGTTATTACCGAAACATCCACTGCATTATATGCAAGAATTTTTTCTATATGATCTGTAAGTGTAGTTTCATTTGTAGATATTTTACCCAACTGATCAACCGTAACAAAATCAAAGTTTTCTGCAGCGGCATTTTGTAAGATAATTTCACCTTCAGCAGCACTAATAAATTCGCCTTTGCTATTTAATAATTTTAGAGCATTCCATTCTTTTGGATTGTGACTGGCTGTAAGAATAATTCCGCCATCTGCCTCCAAGGAAACCACAGCCATTTCAACTGTTGGTGTGGTGCTGTAATCGGTATCAATAACATCAATACCCAATGCGCTTAAGGTTGAAACCACAATATTACTTACCATTTTGCCGCTTATTCTCCCATCCCTTCCAATTACAACTTTAATATTACCCCTTTTAGCAAATGATTGTGTTTTAAGCCACATACCATAAGCTGCTGAAAATTTTACAATATCAACCGGTGTAAGATTATCATCGGGCCTACCTCCTATCGTTCCTCTTATGCCCGAAATACTTTTAATTAATGCCATGATTTATTACTGTTTTTGTAAGTGATCAAAGTTAATGATTACATTAGATTTTGCAGGATAGAATTAATAAATAGGTATTTGAAATGGAGTTAAAAAAGATGAAAAAAGATAAGGAGTGGAAGTTCTAAGCACGATAGAAGTGAATATACTTTTTGTTAGCCAAAGGCTTACAAAAAAATAGCAGCAAATAACGGAACCAATGTTGAGATGTGAACCAATTGAAGGCGCCCAAAAAAATAATCAATTTTTCAAAAAAATATTACATGGTTAAAGCATTACTTTTGCCATATGCAGGATACCTGGTTTAAAGATTGGTTTAATTCACCCTATTATCATAAACTTTATGCGCACAGAGATGAAATGGAAGCGGCCGGTTTCATTGATAAATTGATTGCACATCTGCAACCGGCAAAAGGTACCAGAATGCTTGATGTGGCCTGCGGAAAGGGCAGACACTCCATGCAACTTGCAGCAAATGGATTTGATGTAACGGGTATTGATTTAAGTAAAGAAAGTATTGCATATGCTTTGCAAAACGAGAGCGAACATTTGCATTTTTATGAGCATGATATGCGGCTGCCTTTCTGGATAAATTATTTTGATATTGCCTTTAATTTTTTTACCAGCTTTGGTTATTTTAATACACAACGTGAACATGATAATGCCATTAGAACCATTACTACATCACTGAAGCCGGATGGTATTTTCATTATGGATTTTTTAAATGTTGAATTTTCTGCACATCACTCCGTTGCGGAAAGTACGCAAACTATTGGAAGCTCTGAATACCATATAAGCAAATGGTTTGATGAAAAACATTTCTATAAAAAAATTTCTGTAGAAGATATACAACTTGCAAAACCTTTGCAATACACAGAGAAAGTTTCTAAATTTTCTTTACAAAATTTTGAAGCGATGTTTTGTAAACACAGTCTTAAAATAAAAGAAGTTTTTGGTGATTATGACTTTAATAAATACAATGCCAAAACTTCACCAAGGTTGATTATGATAGCTACAAAAATTTAAGTAATTTCTAAGTTATTTTTATTGTTGGTATTGTATTATAAAATTTAATTGTATCATAAAGAAAGACTGTGTACAATTATATTTTTGTTTTTTTCAGTGCGTAAAATAATTTAAAATAATTTTTCAAACTCAGTAAAAAATAGAACTTATAGCATTTTAAAAAGTCCGTATTTTACAATACAAAATATTGCTCTAACACCATCTTTCCAGCCAATTTTTTTTCCTTCAAGATAAGTTCTGCCGTAATAAGAAATACCAACTTCATAAATTCTGATATTTGGAATATGTGCAATTTTTTGTGTTACCTCAGGCTCAAAACCAAAACGCTGTTCTTTTAATTTTATAGATTTTATAACTTCTACCCTAAACATTTTGTAACAGGTTTCCATATCACTCAGGTTAAGGTTGGCAAACATATTTGATAATTGGGTAAGAAATTTATTCCCTATTGTGTGCCAGAAAAAAAGTATACGATGGGGTTTGCCACCAATAAACCTGCTGCCATAAACCACATCTGCAACTTCATCTTCCAGTGGTTGCAACAAAATTTTGTATTCCTCAGGATTGTACTCAAGATCTGCATCCTGAATAACTAAATAATCTCCATTTGCTGCAGCTATACCCGTATGCAACGCTGCACCTTTTCCCTTATTAATTAAATGATTTAGCAATTTAATTTCCTCAGTTGCATTTTCACTTTTATAAAGCTCAATTGCAGCCACAGAGTCATCTGTACTGCAATCATTCACAACAATAATTTGTTTGGTTATGTTGTTCTGAAGTTGGACTGTCTTGATTTTAGCAAGTGTAATTGCAATTGTTTTTCCTTCGTTATAAACAGGAATAACTATGGAAAGTACTTTCATGTGAGAAGAATAAATTTATAAAACTTATGTGCTTTTTTGTAAATGTACACAAAACAACGTAAGCGTTTTTACAACAAAAAATACAAACTCTACAACAATTTTATGAAGCAGTATATTTGTGCTTCAAATGATAATGATGTTTAAATGCTGAAAAAACTGCTTGAAATTGACCGTTATCTTTTTTTGAAAATAAACAAGGATTGCAGCAACCCATTTTTTGATACTGTTATGCCTTTTTTTAGAGAACCGAAATTTTGGGCACCTCTCTACCTGTTTATTTTAGTTTTTATCATCCTTAATTTTGGTAAAAAAGCTGCATGGTGGTGCATTGGTGCAATCATAACTGTAGCACTAACAGATATTATTAGCAGTAAAATTATAAAACCATTTTTTGCAAGGCCACGCCCTTGCATGGACCTAGATTTCTCAGCTCAAGTTAGGTTGGTGGCAGACTATTGTGGAGGTAACGGAAGTTTTACATCATCTCACGCAAGCAATCATTTTGGGCTTGCCATGTTCCTTTTTGTAACACTTCATCATCTAGCACCAAAATTTGTTAAGTACTTTTTTGTATGGGCTGCATTAATATGTTTAGCGCAAATTTATGTTGGCGTTCATTATCCATCAGATATTATTGGAGGTGCATTAATTGGGATATTCATAGGCAATTTTGTTGGTAAATTTTATAATAATAAAAACGGATTGTTGCAACCTTCACTTTAATTATGAAAAGAAATTTCATTTATTTTATTGTCTTTTTAATACCTGTGTACTTCATTGGTTTTGGAATAGATATTATGGATATTGATGCATCGCAATATGCAGAAATGAGCAGGGAAATGAGTATCAGCAACAGTTATTTGCAGGTATTTGAAATTGGCAAAGATTATCTTGATAAGCCTCCATTTTTATTCTGGATAACTTCCATCAGCATGAAAATATTTGGCGCCAACAACTTTTCTTATCGGCTTCCCTCCTTTTTATTTGCATTGTTTGCATTGTATTCAACTTATAAGTTTGCATTACTTTTTTATAAAAAAGAAATTGCATCATTGGCAGCATTGATACTTGCATCTTGCCAAGCATTTTACCTTATTAATCATGATGTAAAAACGGATACCGTTTTAATGGGCTGGGTAATCTTTAGCATCTGGCAACTGGCAGCATGGTTTCAAAATAAAAATTTAAAACACATCATTTTTGCATTTGCTGCAATAGGGTTTGGCATGATTACAAAAGGTCCGGTTGCATTTATAGTTCCTGTATTAGCATTGGGTACACATATTTTACTTAGCCGAAATTTTAAATTAATTTTTAGGTGGGAATATTTATTAGGGCTCTTAATTGTTGCAGTTATTTTATTACCTGTGTGTTATGGTTTATATACTCAGTTTGACCTGCACCCCGAAAAATTAGTAAATAATAAAACAGGTGTTTCTGGATTAAGATTTTTCTTTTGGACACAGAGTTTTGGCCGTATTACTGGCGAATCAATCTGGAATAACAACAGCAATATTTTCTTTCTTTTTCAGAATTTACTTTGGGCATTTTTACCATGGATAATAATTTTTGTGATTGCACTTTTTTTAGAGTTTAAAACTATTGTAAAACAAAAATTTAAAATAGAACCAAAAGCCGAATGGATCTGCATGGGCGGTTTTACATTTACTTATTTTGCCCTTGGCTCCAGCAAATACCAGTTACCACATTACATATTTGTAGTGTTACCCTTTGCCGCAATTATTACAGCAAAATTATTGATAAGGCTTTATGAAGGAGAAAATCCACGTCTTTTAAAAATTTTAGAAAAAAGCCATTTTATTATTTTCTCTCTGCTGTTTCTTGCATTAATTATTTTAATGACTTTTAGTTTCCCGGCTCCAATTTGGTTATCAATTATCTTATTTATTTCAATAATTATTTTTTACTATTTTTTTACCACAAAAAATATTTCTTACTATTTGATAAATCTCTCGGTGTTTAGTTTTTTACTGATAAATCTTTTTTTAAATTCCTGGATATATCCTTCTCTTCTTAAATATCAGGGCGGAAATTGTATGGGCAGATTTATTAGGACAAATAAAATTCCAACAAAAAATACTTTTATTTATGAAGAACATGTGTGGCACTCATTACATTTTTATTCCAACGATATTATCATCAACAAATACGATTTAAATACTGTTTTGCCCGGCGATTATTTAATTGTAACCGGAGAAAAGATAAATGACTTTGTAAAGGCAGGCTTAAGCTATGAAGTTGTTTACAAGGCTCAAACTTATGGAGTAAGCAGGCTTCAATTAAAATTTTTAAATCCTTCACGCAGAAAAGAACTTACAGAAGAAATAAAACTGATAAAAATAATATAGCAATTAGGTTCATCTTTATATCTTTACAGCAGTAACATTCAATTATTTCTTAATAAGATATACGCTTATATGGTCGCAGTTTTTATTCTTTTTCTTTTAATTTTATTGAATGCGCTTTTTGTAATGAGTGAAATTGCATTGGTAAGTGCACGCAAAGGTAGACTGGAAGGGCTTGCAGCTAAAGGAGATGATAAGGCAAAAACAGCACTGGAACTTGCTAACAATCCTGAAAAATTTTTAAGTACCGCTACTATCGGCATAACACTAATAGCAATATTAACAGGTGTTTATGCAGAAGAAAAATTCAGTAGATTAGTTTCCCCTTTTTTTGAACAGATTACTTTTACTCAAAAATATGCAAACGGAATTGCTACCACTGTTGTAGTTATTTTAGTAACTTTTTTATCTATTATATTCGGTGAATTGATCCCTAAAAAATTTGGTTTGCTGCGTGCTGAAAAAATTGCAAGAAGCATTGCAATACCAATGAATTTTCTTTCAACTGTAATGCATCCTTTTGTATGGTTACTATCCGGCATAACAAACTTAATTTTTAAAATATTTAATATAAAAAAAGCCAGCGACAGTGCCGTAACTGAGGAAGAGATTAAAGCGATGATTTCTGAAGGAAGCGAACATGGCTCCATTGAAGAAGATGAAAAAGATATTATTGAAAGAGTTTTTCATTTAGGTGACAGAAATATAACTTCTTTAATGACGCACCGTACAGATATTGTATGGTATAATGTAAACGATACGCTTACCGATATTAAAAATAAATTAGGCGATATTATTTACAGCACCTTCCCTGTGTGTGAAGGAACTGTTGATAATATTAAAGGAATAGTATACGTAAAAGATCTTTTAAAATCCAATCCCGACCGGGCTTTGGCAGATATTATGAAACCTGCATTGTTTGTGCCGGAAAATAATTCTGCATACCAATTACTGGAAAAATTTAAAGGCACCAGAATACATTCAGCCTTTATTGTAAACGAATACGGAACACTGGAAGGAATGATAACCTTAAATGATATATTGGAAGCTATTATTGGCGATGTACCACAAACAGGACAGGAGGAATACGAAATTAAAAAAAGAGAAGACGGAAGTTTTTTAATAGATGCACAAATTGGTTTTTACGATTTTCTAAGTTATTTTGAAAGAGCAGACTGGATGAATGAAGGTGAACATGAATTTGATACACTTGCAGGTTTTGTATTACACGAATTGGAACATATTCCCGCCACCGGCGAAAAATTTGCATGGAGAGATTTCACGCTGGAAATTATTGATATGGATGGCCAACGGATTGATAAGATTCTCGTAGTTGCTTCAAAAGAATTAAAAGAAGAAATGGAAGATTAAATTGTTATTGATTTAATACTGCGCAGTTACCTTATTTTCTGTGCTCGATAATTTTGCACTTTTTCGTTTATCCTCTACAATTATATGAACGATATTCATTTGTTGTTCATTATACTCCAGTAAAACATTATCAGTTACTTCAATTTTTTTTGGGGTTGTAATATTATCTGCTTGGTAATAACTGTAAATTCCTTCATCAATTTTTTCAAAGCCCAAATATTTTAGCACCACAAATTTTCCGTCTACCGCTATTTTTAAATGCTTTTGTATATAATCATTCACCAATTTATCCATAGCCGGTTTTACTTTTTCATCCAATAAATCAACATGGGTTTTATAATTTGCCCGAAGGGTTTTTTCAAAATCATCTGTAAAAATTTTACAGCTTACCTCCAGTGTTTTATCTTTTGCATTGTGATCAATTTCTATAACACTAACAAATATTGGGTGATATAAATTAACGCCGGACGGTAAAAACGTTAGTGAAACAAACAACCACCTAAATATTAAACTTGCCATTTTACCTTAAAATTTACAATTACTTTTATGCTACAGTAAACCTACACAAATTTAACGCAAAGTATTAAAGCATACTGCAGGTATGAATGATTTAGCATTTTTTTTTAAAGAAGGCTGGCAACATATAATTAGTTTTAATGCGCTCGATCATCAACTTTTTATAGTTGCACTTGCTGCTATCTATATTTTAAAAGACTGGAAAAAAGTATTGGTGCTTGTTACAGCATTCACCGTAGGACATTCTCTTACACTTGCGTTAAGCATATATGATGTTATACGTGCTGATGAAAAATGGGTGGAGTTTCTCATTCCAATCACCATCATCATCACAGCAATTTTTAATTATTTTGCAAAAGACTTTAATAAAGAAAGCTTGCAGCTCAATTATTTTTTTGCACTTTTCTTTGGTTTTATACACGGGTTAGGTTTTGCAAACAGCATCAGGTTTATGCTGGCAAGAAATCAAAAAATTGGTAGCGGTTTATTAGGTTTCAATTTAGGGCTGGAGGCGGGACAGATTCTATGCGTTGCTATAATTTTATTATCAGCATACCTGGTAATAAATATTGCAGGTTTAAAAAGAACCTTGTGGATTTATACTTTAAGTACAATAACAATTTTATGGGCGGTAAAATTTGCTGTGGAACGAATTCCATAAAAATATATCTTTACGTTTACCAATAACTTTAAAACAAAATAAATTAATAATGAAAAAAATCCTCTTTTTGATTTTGTTAAGCTCGGGCATATTTTTTTGCTTTGCGCAGGATATTAAAAATAATCCCGGCAGTAACCATGGTAACCGATTTGAACAGTTGGGAACTATACTTCCAACACCAAATGAATACCGCACAGCAAGTGGTGCACCCGGGCCAAAATATTGGCAACAACGCTGCGATTACGACATTACCTGTGAGCTTGATGAACCCAACAGAAAAATTACCGGTAAAGAAACACTTACTTACTACAATAACTCTCCTGATAACCTTACTTATTTATGGCTCCAGTTAGATGAAAATGAACACAGTTCTGTAAACAACTCAGGTTACCAGACCAGTAATACTATGCCAAGCGCTTTAAATACAGAAGAACTTGACAGACTCAGTACAGGTAAACTCGACAAAGAATACGGGGATAATATTACTAAAGTTACTACTGCACTTGGTTCGCCTTTAAAATATACCATTAATAAAACAATGATGCGTATTGAGTTGCCGCAAACATTAAAACCAGGGCAACAGTTTACTTTTAAAATTGAGTGGAATTATAATATTATTGAGCGTACCAAATACGGTGGCCGTGGAGGTTTTGAATATTTTCCTGAAGATAAAAATGATTTGTATTCCATTACCCAATGGTACCCACGACTTTGTGTGTACAGTGATTTTCAAGGATGGCAAAACCACCAGTTCGTTGGCAGTGGAGAATTTGCGTTAACCTTTGGTAATTTTAAAGTTGCTATGACTGTTCCATCTGACCATGTAGTAATGGCAACAGGAGAATGCCAAAATTACCAACAGGTACTATCGCCGGCACAATTTGGTAGATGGCAAACGGCGCAAAATGCAAAAGATGTAGTAGAGGTGGTAACACTTGCAGAAGCAAAAGCAAGAGAATTAAAAAAAGAAACCGGAAAAAAAACGTGGATTTTTAAAGCAGAAATGGTTCGTGACTTTGCATGGGGAAGCAGCCGCAAATTTGTATGGGATGCAATGCCTGCTTATGTGGAAGGTAAAAAAGTAATGTGCATGAGTGCATACGGCAAAGAAGCATATGGTTTGTACAGAAAATTAAGTACAAAAGCGGTAGCACACACCATTAAAAGCTATTCTAAATTTACAATTCCATATCCTTATCCTGTAGCACAAAGCCTGGAAGCTGCAAATGGAATGGAATATCCTATGATTTGTTTTAATTATGGCCGTACAGAGAAAGATGGAACATATAGTGAAGCAACAAAAATTGGAATGCTAGGTGTTGTAATACATGAAGTGGGTCACAATTTTTTTCCAATGATAATTAACAGCGATGAGCGCCAATGGACCTGGATGGATGAAGGATTAAACTCTTTTGTTGAGTATTTAACGGAAGAATTATACGATAATAAATTTCCGGTAAGTAAAGGACCTGCATATAAAATTGTTGATTACATGAAGTTGCCTAAAGACCAGCTTGAACCAATTATGACAAATAGTGAAAACATAATTCAGTTTGGTCCAAATGCTTACAGCAAGCCATCAACCGGTTTAAATATTTTGAGAGAGACAATTATTGGCAGAGAGAATTTTGATTATGCATTTAAAGAATATGCAAAACGCTGGGCTTTTAAACACCCTACACCTGCAGATTTATTTAGAACTATGGAAGATGCAAGTGCTGAAGATTTAGATTGGTTTTGGCGTGGTTGGTTTTACAATACCGATCCCTGTGATATTTCTTTAGATACAGTTAAATGGTCAAATTTAAGCCTTGAGTCTTCATCATCTTCGACAACAACAACACCAAGTACCAATTCTCAACCGGTAGCAAAACCCCAGTTAAATACTTTTGACGATATTTCAAAAATAAGAAACAGAACAGACAAAAAAATTGTTTTTGCAACAGATGCAGATACCAGTTTGAGAGATTTCTATTGGAAATATGACAGGGATTTGGTAAAGGTTGATAACACACCATATACAATAACAACACCTGCTCCAATTTTAGATACATTTACAACCGGACAAAAACAGGAAATTGCAGGTAATAAATTTATGTACGAACTCACTTTCAGTAATAAAGGTGGATTGGTTATGCCTATTATCATCGAATGGACATTTAAAGATGGTTCAAAAGAAATGGATCGCATTGCTGTACAGGTGTGGCGCAAAAACGAAAACAGGGTTGTAAAAACTTTTATAAAAGACAAAGAAGTAGCTTCAATAAAATTAGATCCACTAAAGGAAACAGCAGATATTGATGAGAAAAATAATGTTTGGAATGTGACCGCAGAACCATCAAAATTCCAATTATTTAAAACCAGAGCAGCCGGCAATGCAAGGGGTGCAAGTTCAGGACTTGGCAATCCAATGCAAAAAGAAATGAAATAATTAATAGAGTTAAACTAACGCTGAGGCTGACCCAAATAATTGGGACAGCCTTTTTTTATTTTAATTATTCAACCATGTTATAACTAATTAATTTTTAAGGTAAAGTGTTGTGAAGAATAGTACTTATTTAATCAAAATGATAGGTAAATAAAAACTTACTTTCAGTATCTAATTAAATAAAGAATTATAAAATTTGTCTTATAACCTGAGACAAATTTTTAAGTTTAGCTGGTATTGATCTAATATGATAAGTTTAAGGATTTATTTAATAACGGAAGAATAATCTTCTTTTTTATTTTTTTTAAGCCAATAAAAGAAAAGTTTTAATTAAAAATGGCATAGTGTTTGGACATTTTCTCATGTATTAATAGCTCAATATCCTCCGTAAGAATCAGGAACTCCATTCTCTAGGATTAATTAAATCCATATTCCTATCTCTTTAAAGTAGCAGACTTTGCATGCATATTTTCTAGTGTACCATTGATTAATTTATTTCTTTAATAACACAAAAAAATTTGTATGAAAAAAATTCTATTTTCAATTGCCATGCTAGTTTTTATGACAGCGGCATTTTCTCAAAACAATTCATGTTTTGAAGTATTACAGCCTACTTTTATTTCAAAAGAATCAAATGGGACTTACACATTAAGTATTAGGTACAACACTACAGGCACTAAAGCGCTTGAGGTTGTGGTATATTGTGGTAATACACAAATACTTAATACGTGTTTTAAAAATAAAGGTAATGGAACCCAGGTATATTCAGGATTAGTTTGCACAAGTGGGGTATCAGCTTTACTGACTCTTCACGAAGGATCTTGTGAAACACCTTCGTGCGGAAGTATGAATATAGAGGGTCCTGCCGGCGGTCCTCTTCCTGTAAAGCTTGGTTCTTTTTCGGCAGTACGCTCAAAGCAAGTTGTATCTCTGAATTGGAATACAGAATTCGAAATTGATTCTAAAGAATTTATTATTGAAAGAGCAGAAGGTACAGAATTCCGTAGCTTAGGTACTATTACTTCAAAAGGTAATTCAAGCACAAAAAGAAGCTATTCATTTAATGACAAAAATGAAAATGCAGGTAACACATATTATCGTCTTAAAAATGTAGAACTTAATGGTAAATTTACTTATTCAGAAATCAGATCAGTAAAAGGAATAGGAGCTGTAAACGATGTTACAGTTTTTCCAAACCCTGCACGGTCAAATTCAAAGATTTCTGTTGTTGGTGCAACTGAAAACAGTTCAATACAATTAATTGATTTCTCAGGTAAAGTGTTGAAAAATATGAACAGCAATACGGTGAATTCCATTGACTTATCAGGTGTAAAAAACGGTTCTTATTTAATCAGAATTATAGATAAATTAACCAACGAAGTTGTAAATAAAAAACTAACCGTTAGTAACTAAATTTTAAAAATATTATAAAAAAACTGTCTCATCCTTTGAGACAGTTTTTTTATGCGATAAAATTAATTATTCTTATAAACCCGTTTGGCCATTTCTTACCACATTCTTCTTACCCTTATTTTTCTTTTCCCACTCCAGCATTTCAGGCGTTTTTGCAATTTCTTTTTTTACACCTTTTAACGAATTGCCACCAACTTCTTTTTTAGGTGAATTAGGCAGAACAAGGTTGTTTCTATCCCATTCTTCAGTCTTTAAAAGCCTGCCTGATACAGGCTCATAAAAACGCCAAATACCCTGTTTAATACTGTATTGCTCTGCTTTCACAATTTTGTAATCTACAATTTCATTGCTGCCAGTGCCATAAATTGCTATGGTATCAAAAGGTGTATCTGGGTTATATCCACGCCAGTTTTCTTCTCTCAGTAATTCGCCAAGGGCCGAATAATATTGTTGAAATCCATCTTTACCGCCATGCAAATATGTTTCAAATCCAATCGGGTCTCCCATAAGGTTATATCGGCGCCAGATGCCTTCTTTTATATTATTCTTATACATTCCTTCTTCTTCAAAACCTGGCTCACCACGCAACTCTTCTGTTCGTAATACATATTTGCCCTGCTTAAATCCTTTTTTATCAATTTTGTTTATCGTATCACCCTTTGCACCTATTTTAAATGATTTGTTTTGCGCAACCGCATTTAACATAACAGCTAAAAAGAAGAAAGAAAACATCAAAATTTTGCGATTAGATAACATCATAACGTGTATTTTTATATTCAAATCTAAACCTTTACAATTTTTAGAATTGTTAATTATACTTTAGTTATGATGTAGAACTTACATTGAAAAGTTAAAATAAAATACGAAATCTTTATATGAAGGACTTCAAAAAATATTACATTCTTTCTGCTACGCCTGAACAGGTTTATGCAGCCCTAACAAACGCTGCCACTATTCAATTATGGAGTGGAGACCCCGCAATAATGAGTACAGAGCCCGGGAGTGAGTTTTCCTTGTGGGAAGGGAATATAGAAGGCAAGAATATAGCGTTTGAAAAAGACAAAAAAATTGTGCAGCAATGGTATTTTGGTGATCAGGAAGAGCCCTCCGTTGTAACCATGAAAATGTTTGCCGATAAAAATAAAACTTCTTTAGAGTTAAGACATACAAACATTCCAGATAACGATTATAACAATATTGTTGATGGTTGGAACAATGTATATTTCGGCAGTTTAATAGAATTCTACGAAGATTAACTTATAAATTATTTAAACGTACAAGGAACAGCGCAAACTGTTACTTTTTAAATTAAATTATTATTTTATTTAATTGTTAGCGAAAATAACTTCTCATTTCCTAAAAATCCTTCAAGCTCATCTCCCACCACACATTCTCCCACCCCGGCAGGCGTTCCGGTGTAAATTAAATCGCCAATATTTAAAGAAAAATAATTAGAGATATGAGAAATAATGCTGTCAAAACTAAACAGCATATCATCAGAATTTCCTTTTTGTACAGTATCACCATTCATTTTTAGAGAAAATAAAATTCCTTTTTTATTAAACCCCGGTTTGATATCAATTAACTTTCCAAGTATAGCAGAGTTATCAAATGCCTTTGCTTTTTCCCAGGGCAGGCCTTTTTTCTTGTGTTCCTCCTGTATGTCCCTTGCTGTAAAATCTATTCCTACAGATATTGCATTGTAATAGTCCGGCGCCTGTTTTTCGGTAATATATTTTCCATTTTTACACACACGTAAAACAAGTTCACATTCATAGTGTAATTCATTTGTAAATTCAGGATAATAAAAAGGTGTGTGCCCCTGCAGTAATGCATTCTTTGGCTTCATGAAAATGACAGGCTCATCCGGAATTTCGTTTCCCAACTCCTTTGCATGATCAGCATAATTTCTACCTATACAAATTATTTTCATCTATTACTCTTTGTTAGTATTCGAAAATACTATAAATCGTTGAAATAAAATCCAATACAAATAATATTTTATCTTTTTAAAAGATCATTGTATTACATGTATTCATGGTTCTTTCTGCACCTATCGAAGCAAAGTTTTCAATTATTTCTACACTGGCTGTAATTTTTCGTTTAACCGTTTCTATTTCTTCCCTGTTCCATTTATTTAAAACAAAATCTGCCTGCATCCCTTTTGGAAAAATATTTCCTATACCAAACCGAAGTTTTGGATAAGCATCTGTACCCAAAATTGCCTGTATATCTTTTAAGCCGTTGTGGCCCGCATGGGTGCCTGCTGCACGAAGCCTTAGTTTTTCTATCGGCAAAGCAAGGTCATCAACCACCGTAAGGGTATTTTCCAGCAAAACTTTTTCTTTTTCCATCCAGTATTTAAATGCTCTGCCACTTAAATTCATAAAAGTTGTAGGACAAATACATACAAATATTTTTCCTTTCCACTTTACTTCTGCTGTGTAAGCAAGTCGGCTATCTTTAAATATTCCACCATGTTTTACAGCAAATGCATGCACAACATCAAACCCAATATTATGCCTTGTGTTTGCATATTCATTACCGGGGTTTCCAAGGCCAACTATTAAAAATTTAGACATTTATACTACTTATTTTTTCTTCTTTGTTTTGGTTTTTGGGGCTGTAATCTTTTAAAAAGGCATTCAACTTTTGATCGGGCTATTCGTTGCAATCTTTTTGTAGTACCTCCAAAAAGTATTTCCACTTCTATCCCGCAGCCCTTCAGCGGTAAATCTTTTGTCAACTTTTATTATGCTTTAGACCCATGGGTTACACCCATGGTCAATAAAGTTTAATTCCTTCGGGGTTGGTTATAATATCCTAGCAGTTCTCGCCTATCAATCTCCAAAGTCCTTGCTCTCCCTTTGAGAGGGGACTAGGGTGAAGTCCTACAAGTCATTCAAATACATTTGCAAATCTGCATCGGTTTTAATCAACACATCTCTCACCTTACTTCCTTGGTTAGGTCCAACAATGCCTGCAGCTTCTAACTGGTCCATTAACCTTCCTGCACGGTTGTAACCAAGTTTCATTCTGCGTTGCAGCAAAGAAGTACTTCCGCTTTGACTGGTCACAATTAATTTAGCCGCATCTTCAAATAAAGCATCTTTATTGTTTACATCAAAATCTTTTGCATCCATCTCTTTTTCATCCACATATTCAGGCAATAAAAATGCTTCAGGGTAACCACGTTGCTCACCAATAAATTCCACAATTTTATCCACCTCCGGTGTATCAACAAAAGCACATTGCAAACGCACTACTTCTCCATTGTAACTTATCAGCATATCACCTTTTCCAATTAACTGTTCGGCACCACCGGTATCTAAAATGGTACGGCTGTCAATTTTACTACTCACTTTAAAAGCAATACGTGCAGGAAAATTTGCTTTAATTGTACCTGTAATTATATTTACTGATGGGCGTTGAGTAGCAATAATTAAATGAATGCCAATTGCCCTTGCAAGCTGGGCCAGGCGTGCAATTGGCATTTCCACTTCTTTACCTGCCGTCATTATTAAATCTGCAAATTCATCAACCACCAAAACAATAAACGGCATAAAATCATGACCCTTTTCAGGATTGAGTTTGCGTGCAATAAATTTTTCGTTGTATTCTCTTATATTTCTGCAACCAGCTTCTTTTAACAGATCGTAGCGGTTGTCCATTTCAATACAAAGTGCGTTTAAAGTATGTACAACTTTTTTTGTGTCGGTTATAATTGATTCTTCTTCGCCGGGTAATTTTGCCAAAAAATGTTTTTCAATTGTTTTGTAAATACTGAGTTCCACTTTTTTAGGATCTACCAGAACAAATTTTAATTGTGATGGATGTTTTTTATAGAGTAAAGAAACAAGTATTGCATTTAAGCCAACTGATTTTCCCTGGCCCGTTGCGCCTGCCATTAGTAAATGCGGCATAGCGGCGAGGTCTACAATAAAATTCGTATTGTCAATTCTTTTACCAATTGCAATGGGCAAAGCAAACGTACTTTTTTGAAATTTTTCATCTACCAGCAACGTCTTCATACTAACCATTGTTTTGCGGGTATTTGGAACTTCAATACCAATTGTTCCTTTACCAGGAATGGGCGCAATGATACGAATACCAAGTGCCGCAAGGCTTAAAGCAATATCATCCTCCAGGTTTTTAATGCGTGAAATTCTTACGCCTGCCGCCGGAATAATTTCATATAAAGTTACTGTTGGTCCTACAGTGGCTGATATTTTTTGTATTTCAATATCGTAATTTTTAAGGGTAGAAATAATCTGGTTCTTATTATTTTCCAACTCCTGAGGATCCTGAATTACTTTTTCGCTGCCGTGGTTTTCAAGCAATTCTACAGAGGGATATTTATAATCACGCAAATCTAAAATAGGATCATACGGAACCATTTTGTTTACATCTGCTGCAGTTTTTGGATGTGCTATTTCTTCATCAATTACCTCAGGAGCAATTTTTACTTCTAACTCAAGATCATTACCAATCGTTTTTTTTTGTACAGTAAAACCCGGTTCAACATCTTCATTAATTATTAGTTCGGGTTGTTTTTTTTGTGGAAGTATAACGGTATTTATAATTCTCGCTTCTCGTTTTTGTTCTTCTTCTTCTTTTTCAGATAACGAAAGATCATGGTCAAACTGCGGGCTTTGATCTGGAATATTTAGTATACCCGCATTGTGGATGAGCATATTTCCGGTGGCTGCAGTTTCAAACCCAATTTCATTATTTTTATCAATTTCATTTTCCGGAATCTCGTTTATAAAACTATCTGCTGCATTTTCTGTAACTACTTTGCCGGGTAATTTAAATGAAGGATTAAAACGCCAAATTATATATGCTAAAAATGCGATAGCAATAATTCCTACAGTACCTATTTTTCCAATAGCATTGTAGAGATAATCTCTGCACATGTCGCCAACTGCACCGCCCCATGCAAAGTCGTTACCCTGCATTATTACCGCAGCAGTAATACTCAACAGTGGAAGCCCAACAATTAAATATTTTATATTTCGAAAAACAGAGAAAACTTTTTTACCAAAAAATAGATTGATACCAATGATAAAAAAGAATGTGCATATCAAATAAGAAGCAACACCAAAACCTTTATAAATTAAAAAATGAGAAATGAAAGCACCAAAAGTGCCCATCAAATTAGCGACTTTAGTATCTGTCCCTGCAAGCAATTTATATCCCTCCTTAAAAACCTTGTCCTGGTCCTCATCCCAGGTAAATAGATAAGATGTAAAAGCTACAAAAAAAAGAATAGCCAGTAATAAACTTAAACTTCCTGCAATTTTATGGGTACGCTCGTCCCTTAAAAGATCTTTTACCCCTATCGTTTCTTCTTTTTCCTGCTTCAATGCATCAGCAGCTTTGGTATTTTTTTTTATGGATTTTATTTTTTCTGCCATGGAATTAAAGATAATAAAAAACGTTACGCAGCAAGGTAAAAACTGTTTTAAATTGTTTGCTTGTGTTTATATAAGTTTTTAATACAAATAAAATTAATTAGAGTCCTTTTTTAGTTTGGTAAAAACTTTTTAATATTAAAAACCAGCCAACAATAAAACATATTCCACCAAATGGTGTTACAACGCCCAACCAGTTCATATTTTCCTTACCTGCTGCTTTAAAATAAGTTAATAAATAAAGAGAACCGCTGAATAAAATTATTCCTGCTAAAAATAATTTACCTGCCCATAACATTGATTTAAAAGGAAAATCTTTATACATAATTCCTACTAATATAATGGCTAACACATGATACATCTGGTACCTTACTCCGGTTTCAAAAATAGCAAGCGTTTCTGAATTTACCCTGCTTTTAATAGCATGTGCTGCAAAGGCACCGAATATTATTGTTAGTGCTCCCAGTAATGCTCCGGTCTTTAAAAAAGATTTATTCATTTTTTTAATTTATTATTGAGGCAGTTCGTTTATATATTTATGAATTACTGCAAACCCATCTTTATTTAGTTGATCGCCTGTAAGTACGAGCCGGCATTCGTTGTAAAAGGAAATTCGTTCCTGCAATTTGTTTCTTATATAATGTTGAAGAGTTTTCTCATCCTGATCAATTATCAGTGGTCTGATTTTTTTATCATTTTTTAAATGATTGAAAATATTAATTTCTGATTCATTTAAAAAAACAGTAACGCCGTTTTTATTCATCCAATTCATATTATCAAAATAACAGGGGGTACCACCGCCACACGCAATGATGCAGGTCTCAAACCTGTCTGTATTTCGCAAAACGGCTGCCTCTCTTTCCCTAAAATAGTCTTCACCAAAGGTTACAAAAATATTTTCAACAGTAATTCTTTCTTCATCCTCAATTAATTTATCAAGATCATAAAAAGGAGTTGAATAAACTTCTCCCCACATTTTTCCTAAAAAACTTTTGCCTGCACCCATAAAACCTACTAAAAAAATTCTCATTTTGTAAAGTTAAGCAACTATGAATTTGCAAATATTTGCAGCGTACTGTTATTGTAGATTTAAATAAAGTAAGTTTGGTATTTTTGCAGCGTGGAAATATTTAATACAGACAGCCGAATTATTATTACGTGCAGCAATCGCCTTTCAACATACCTGGAACAGGAAATAAAAAATCTTGGATACACACCGGTAAGAATTTTTAAAACCGGTGTTGAGCTCTACGGGAACTTACAGGATTGTATAAAACTGAATTTAAACCTCCGCTGCGCAAGCCAGGTGTTGTTTTCAATTAAAGAATTTAGGGCTGTAAATGCCGATGATGTTTACAATGTTTTAGTAGATGTGGCCTGGGAAGATATTTTACCGGCAGATGGATATTTTTCCATCAGCAGCAATGTAAGCAATGAAACAATAACCAATAATTTGTTTGCCAACGTAAAAGTAAAAGATGCCATTGCAGACAGATGCAGAGATAAAACCGGCAGCAGACCTGACTCCGGAGCTGTATTAAACTGCGCTGTAATTCATTTATACTGGAAGGAAGAAGATGCTGAAATATTTTTAGATACATCCGGCGAAACACTTTCTAAACACGGTTACAGAAAGATACCAGGAAAAGCACCGATGCTTGAATCGCTTGCTGCTGCGGTTGTGTATGCAAGTGTTTGGAAAGGCGAAACACCGTTTATTAATCCAATGTGTGGCTCAGGCACAATTGCTATTGAAGCAGCATTAATTGCCACTAAAAGAGTTCCAGGATTGTACAGAAACAACTACTCTTTTATGCATGTAAAAGGTTACGATTACAGCATGTATAAAAAGGAACTCCACGTAATAGAAGCTCAGGTTACCGAAAGACCCGATTTAAAAATTACAGCATCCGACATCAGTGGAGATGCTATTAATATTTCTAAAATAAATGCTGGCATGGCGGGTGTGGAAGATATGATTACGTATGAAGTTTGCGATTTCCAGGAAACTGTATTGCCAGCACAAGAAGGGAGTGTAATTATGTTTAATCCTGAGTATGGAGACAGATTAGGAGAAGAAAAAGAACTGGAAGAAACCTATGCATTGCTGGGAGATTTTATGAAGAAAAAATGCAAAGGTTATACCGGCTATATTTTTACAGGAAACTTAGAACTCGCAAAAAAAATAGGCCTAAAACCTAAAAGACGAATTGAATTTTATACAAGTAAAATTGATTGCAGGTTATTTGAATATGAATTGTATGCAGGTACAAGAGATGTTAGGAAAATAGATATTTAATGCTACTCTTGGGCCAGCCATAAAATTACCAACCCATATAAACAATTCCTAAACCACAAATCAACAATGTTAAACCTCCTAAAGCATGCATATACTTTTCTAATTTTTCTGTTTTTAAAAAAGATAAACTGTAATAACCAAAAGTAACCATAACTATCATTGTCAGTAATGTAAATAATGTATATAAAAAAATTAATAAAAGCATCCCATCAAAAGAATGTTTTGCAGCAGGAAAGAACAACAATGGAATCATTGGTTCGCATGGACCTAATAAAAAAATTATAAACATTACCCAAGGTGTTACTTTATGCCTTTCGCTTTGCTGCATGGCTCTTCCATGTTTGTGCTCATATACATATACTTCTCCGTCAACTCCAGTATCAAAATGTTTGTGTTTTTTATTTTTATAAGCACGCCACAAACCCCAAACACAATAGATTAATCCAAATGTAAGCAGCGCCCAACCTGCAACACCACCCCTAATATTTTCTAACATTGAAATTTTTGGAAGATTCCATCCTATTGCTGCACCACCTAAACCAAGCAAAACGGAACTCCATACATGCCCGCAGCCACACGTAATTGTCCACAATATTGTTTTTGTTAAACTCCATCTACCAGATTTAGACAATGCAATAAACGGCAAATAATGATCGGGTCCTGTGATGGTATGCAGACAAGCAATAGTAATTGCAGCAGTTATTAAAATCTGTAAATCAGTTTGCATAATATTACTTATTTGAAGCGGCAATAATGCCTGCAATTCTTTTTAAGCAATTATATAATTGTTCTGCCCTTAAACCAAGTATTCTGATACTCAAAAGATTTATGGATGGAGAAGTTATACCAAAATCAATTTCAGTTTCAGTTAACAAATTATCATATAATTTATCGGAAAGTGATTTGATATGCATAATTTCATCATAATAAATAAAACTCGCCTGGTGCGTATAGCCTTCCATTTTCCCCATTAAATTTGGATTGATAAATGAAGGTTGCATTAATAAATTTTCCTTTAAAATAAGTTTATTTTTCAAAAATATTTCTGTCGTACTGTGGTATTTTGAAAACTTAAAAATTTCTTTATTTAACTTTCTGCCACAGGTTAATATTTCACCCCAAATAAGTTTGCAATTATTATCTAAGTAAATTTTACTATTTGTTATAAAAATTGAATTTTGATGTGGCACTGAAGGATGCGGTAAATAAGTGAATGACGCAGCATTTTGCAGACAAACCTGCATAATCTGTGTTGCTCCATTTTGCATATTAAATAATCGCTGATAAGATTGGGTATGAAGTTGGAAACTACAGTTTTCACCAACATCAATTCTGATTTCCACTTCATCTTCATCTAAAATACCTGGCGAAGAACTCATCAGCATCAAATGTAAATCCTTGCCACGCTTATCTTCTGTAATGTTCATTATTTTTAGCGGTGCTGTAAAATAACAATTTTGAATTGTTGATATATTATTTCGAAATAAAGTTTGTATATGTACCGTTGCTTTCAATAACTGTTTTAATTTTTTATGATATTTTATCTGCACAATTTTGGTTCTTCTGTATCTTCCAGCAGCGCATATTTTTTAATCCAACCAATAACATCATATAACCCATGTAAACTCATTAAATTTGTAAATACAAATGGTTTTCCATTGCGCATTCTTCGTGCATCTGTTTCCATCATTTCTAAATTAGCATTTACATAAGGTGCTAAATCAATTTTATTGATGATGAGCAAATCACTTCTCGTAATTCCGGGACCACCTTTCCTAGGTATCTTATCTCCTTCGGCAACATCAATTACAAATATGGTTACATCAGCAAGGTCAGGACTAAATGTTGCAGACAAATTATCACCGCCACTTTCTATAAATATTATTTGTACTTCAGGAAAACGATTGGCCATGTCGTCTACTGCTTCTAAGTTCATACTGGCGTCTTCTCTTATAGCTGTATGTGGACAGCCACCGGTTTCTACACCAATGATTCGTTCGGCAGGTAATAAACTATTCTTGGTAAGAAACTCAGCATCTTCTTTTGTATAAATGTCATTGGTTATAACGGCAATGCTGTAATCGTTTATCAAATGGCGACTTAGCCTTTCTATTAAGGCTGTTTTACCTGATCCAACAGGGCCGGCCACGCCAATTTTTATGTAACTTCTTTCCATTTTTAATTTAACCGCTAATGCACAAAGGGTTATTTTTATTTTTAAATTAAATACAATACGTAAACAAATGTTTGCTCCAAAGGGTTTTTACGTTTATCGCTCAACTCATATACAACCTCGAATACAACCTCTCATGCTGCATGCTTTTTATATCGAAACCTGTACAACACAATCCAATTAGATTCTCATCGGGCTTTAAAGATCTTCCTGCCAAATCATCAATTAGTTTATGTAATGAAAATAAAATTTCTTGTCCATTTTGCTGGCTTAGTGGTATAAGTTTTACTGCATTTGTTACATAACCCACCGCAGCATTGTAGTAAAATCCACATAAAGCATTTTTCTTAGAAATTTTAGATGCTGCGGCACACAAAGCAAAAGCAATACAATAATGACCAATAGCTTTCCGGCTTCTAATAGCGTCGGCATAGCTATCTAAAAAAATATTTTTTGTTAATGGCATAAAAATTTTGATTAACCTCATTCCTAATTTATTACTTGCGTTTCTTATTTCTGCGGGTAATTTTACCGCACTACATTCTTCATCTAACAATAATATTTTTTTAAAATCATTTTTTTTTGCTGCATCAAATGCCAATGATAAAAAAGCCGCATCGGTGTAGCATAAGTTTTGTGACAACATTTGCTCAACAAATAATTTAGCAGTAACCGAGTCTTTTACCAAACCCTGTTGCACATAAGTTTCCAATCCTGCTGAATGAGCAAAACCGCCAATAGGTAATGTGGGATCTGTAAGGTGCAATAAATTTAATAATGCACTACTCATTGTTCACGGTAAGCTTCATAATTTTTGAAAATAAGGTTTCGTTTTGGTTACCATGAGGTGCTACAGTAGTTTTGAGTGACTGTAATAATCTTCTTTGCTCTTGTTTAATACTATAACCCAATGTAATTAATAATTTAAACAAAGGTTTTTCAAAGGGCACCAGCACTTCATCATTCTCAAAAAATAATGGTAAGTGCTTATTGCCTATTTCATAACATACACTTGCCATTTCAAACATATTTTTTGGTGCAATCACCAAACATTCACATGGCAGCACCTCTGCTATGATGATGGAATAATCATCTTCAAAAAAAATATCACCTTCTGTGATTAAAGGGTTATCCATTAAAAACTTTAAAGAGATATCAGTTCCTGACTTTGTCACTTTTCTTTGAATTCGTTTGTTGGTTTCGTACCATTCAAATGTAACAACGTCAATAGTTTTATCGCTAGCTGCTACTGATTTTATATTTCCTTTTTTTTCTTTAATAAGCATTGATAATATATAAATTAAATTGGCAATGGAATGCCAAATGTTTTAAAACAAAAAATAACGCTGTGCCATTGGTAATTCTTTCATAGGCTCGCAGGTTATTATTTCACCATCTACTTTTACTTGATAGTTTTCAGGGTTCACATCTATTTGGGGGGTGGCATCATTGTGTATCAAACTTTTCTTAGAGATATTTCTGCAATTTTTTACCGGTAATATCATTTTTTGCAAACCATATTGCTGTACTATATTTTCTTGAAGTGATAATTTTGAAACAAATGTGGCACATGTATTAAACAATGCTTTACCACTTGCACCAAACATGTGCCTGTAAATAACGGGCTGCGGTGTAGGAATGGAAGCATTAGGATCTCCCATTTTTGCAGCTACTATCATACCTCCTTTTATAATCATTTCAGGTTTTACACCAAACATAGCAGGCTTCCATAACACAATGTCAGCAAGCTTGCTGGCCTCTAATGAACCCGTATATTCACTTATCCCGTGCGATATTGCAGGATTGATGGTGTATTTAGCAACATATCTTTTTACCCTAAAATTATCATTGTTATTTTTTGCATCTTCTGCCAAAGCACCACGTTGCACTTTCATTTTATGGGCCGTTTGCCATGTGCGAATTATGACTTCTGAAACCCGTCCCATTGCCTGGCTGTCACTGCTCATCATACTAAACACGCCCATATCATGTAAAATATCTTCTGCAGCTATTGTCTCAGGACGAATACGACTGTCTGCAAAAGAAACATCTTCCGGTACATTTTTATCGAGATGATGACAAACCATTAGCATATCTAAATGCTCATCAATCGTATTTACTGTAAATGGCCTTGTTGGATTTGTTGAGGACGGCAACACATTTGGAAACATGGCAGCTTTAATTATATCAGGAGCATGCCCACCACCGGCCCCTTCAGTATGAAAAGTATGTATTACTCTTCCGTTTATGGCATTAATGGTATCTTCTAAAAAACCGCCTTCATTTAAAGTGTCTGTATGAATAGCTACCTGTACATCATGCTTATCTGCAATTGTTAGAGCAGCATTAATAACAGCCGGTGTACTTCCCCAATCTTCATGAATTTTTAAACCCAATGCACCGGCTTTTATTTGCTCTTCGAGTGGTTCAAGACTAGCGGAATTGCCCTTTCCAAAAAAACCTAGGTTCATAGGAAATGCTTCTGCAGCTTCCAGCATTTTTTGTATGTTCCATGCACCAGGTGTAACGGTTGTAGCATTGCTACCATCTGCAGGCCCTGTGCCACCGCCAATCATTGTGGTAATACCACTGAACAATGCATGGTCAATTTGTTGCGGACAAATAAAATGAATATGTGTATCTATACCACCGGCAGTTGCAATTAAACCTGAACCCCCATGCACTTCTGTGCTCGCCCCAATGATCATATTTTCTGTGATACCGTCCATCGTATCTGGATTACCGGCTTTACCTATGCCTATAATTTTCCCACCTTTTATTCCAATATCGGCTTTTACAATTCCCCAATGGTCAATAACAATAACACTGGTAATAACAAAATCTAATACTCCTTCATTTCGAGTGGCGGTAGCCGATTGTGCCATGCCATCACGTATCGTTTTCCCTCCGCCAAATTTTGCTTCATCCCCATAAACGGTATAATCTTTTTCTATCTCAATAAACAATTCAGTATCTGCAAGGCGTACTTTATCACCCGTTGTTGGGCCGTACATGTTTGCGTATTTTATTCTGTTAATTTCCATTGATAAGAAATATTGAATAGGGAATTATTAATAAGGTTTATTTTTAAAATTATTTTCCTCGGCCTTTTTAAGCGCTGTCTTTTTATTTGTTTCGTTTATACCTCCATCTACCAAATTATTAAAGCCGAATATTTTTTTATTACCTCCAAACTCTACCAGCTCACATACTTTTTCTTCGCCAGGTTCAAAACGCACAGCTGTTGCTGAAGCTATGTTTAAACGCATGCCGTAGGCTTTATTTCTATCAAATTCCATTTGCTTATTTACTTCAAAAAAATGGAAATGCGAACCAATTTGTACCGGTCTATCCCCTGTGTTTACTACAACTATTTTTATAGTTCTTCTGCCTGTATTGCATTGAATGCTTTCATTTTTTAAAAAATATTCACCGGGAATCATATGTTTAGATATTTAATTCTATTTAGCGAATTGGGTCATGTACAGTTACTAATTTTGTCCCATCTGGGAAAGTACCTTCCACCTGTATATCTTGTATCATTTCGGCAACCCCGGGCATTACATCTTCTTTTGTGAGAATAGTGGCACCATACTGCATTAATGTTGCAACAGTTTTACCATCCCGAATTTCTTCCTGCAAACGAGAACTTATTAATGCAATTGCTTCAGGATAATTTAATTTTAGGCCTCTTGCTTTTCGTTTTTCCGCCAATTCGCCAGCTACATGTAAAAGCAATTTTTCAGTTTCCCGAGCTGTTAAATGCATATTCTTTTTGAAATAAAGTTAATTAAAGAAATGTATTTTACGAAATGGCTAATTAAACGAGTATATTCTTTAAAATGTTACCTAATAATAATTTAACGTTACAAAATAAAAGAGCGCCCTTTTACAAAGACGCTTTAAAATCACATTGCTTAACCTGCAATATTATTACTTCATTTTCCATTTTAAATTTTCATCAATAGCATCTAAAAATTCTTCTGTATATAAATAATGGGTACCGTGTTCTACTTTGTTGCCATGAATACATACAGCCAGATCTTTTGTCATTTTGCCACTTTCAACCGTTTCTACACAAACCTTTTCGAGGTTTTCACAGAAGTCTATAAGTGGCTGGTTGTTGTCTAATTTTCCACGGAATGCCAATCCTCTTGTCCAGGCAAAAATAGATGCAATAGGATTTGTAGAAGTTGGCTTGCCTTTTTGATAATCCCTAAAATGACGGGTTACAGTACCATGCGCAGCTTCTGATTCCATCGTATTACCATCGGGTGTTATTAATACAGAAGTCATTAAACCCAAACTACCAAAGCCTTGTGCTACTGTATCGCTTTGCACATCTCCATCATAATTTTTACAGGCCCATACAAAATTGCCATTCCACTTTAATGCGCTCGCAACCATGTCATCAATTAAGCGATGCTCGTAAGTAATTCCTGCTTCAGCATATTTTGCTTTAAATTCATTTTGATAAACTTCTTCAAAAATATCTTTAAAGCGTCCGTCATATTTTTTTAAAATTGTATTTTTTGTAGATAAATACAAAGGCCATTTTTTGCTCAATGCCATATTTAAACAACTGCGTGCAAAACCGTAAATACTTTCATCCACATTGTACATTGCCATTGCTACGCCATCACCTTTAAAATTATAAACTTCAAAAATCTGTGCTTCTCCTCCGTCTTCCGGTGTAAAAGTCATCGTTAATTTTCCTTTGCCTTTTATTACTGTATCTGTTGCACGGTACTGGTCTCCAAAAGCATGACGTCCCACAATTATTGGTGCCGTCCAGTTAGTAACTAAACGGGGTACATTTTGCATGACGATCGGCTCACGAAACACAGTACCATCTAAAATATTGCGGATGGTTCCGTTAGGTGATTTCCACATCTGTTTCAGTTTAAATTCTTCTACCCGCTGCTCATCAGGAGTGATGGTTGCACATTTTATACCTACACCACATGCCTTGATTGCATTAGCTGCATCAATAGTTACCTGATCATTTGTTTTGTCTCTGTATTCCATTCCCAAATCAAAATATTGAATAGGCACTTCCAAATATGGAAGTATTAGTTTGTCTTTAATAAATTTCCAAATGATCCTTGTCATTTCATCTCCATCCAGTTCTACTACTGGGTTCGCAACCTGTATCTTACTCATAAATAAATTACTTTTTGTTCAAAAATACGATAAAAGAAGTTTTAAACTATTCAATGCACATCTATGCGTTTTTGTAAGAATTTATTAACACCGTGAAATGTATAAATTGGTTACATTCAAGTAAATTTTTAAACCATTTAAATTAGAAATCATGACTACACAGGAAGTTGCTGACAAATTTATGGAAATGGCAAACCATGGTAAATACAACGAAATTCAGGATGAATTGTTTGCAGAAAACTGCATAAGCATTGAACCTGCAAATAGTCCCGGTATTAATAAAGTAGAAGGCTTAAATGCTATAAAAGAAAAGGGCAGAAAATTTAATGAAGCAATTGAAGAAATGCATGGCGGTTATACCGGAAATGCAATAGTTGCAGGAAATCATTTTGCGGTGACAATGGGTATGGATGCAACTATGAAGGGAACCGGACGAATGAAAATGGATGAGGTTGCCGTTTATGAAGTAAAAGATGGAAAAATAATTAAAGAGCAGTTTTTCTTTTAAAAAATAAACCCGGCAACATCTATCAGTTGATTGCCGGGTTTACAATAAGTTAAATGGTTGGATTGCTTTTATAAATTCCTGATAATCTCATCTGCAAATTCACTGGTTTTTAAAAGCGTTCCTTCTTTCATTAAATTATAAAAATCTATTGTTACCGTTTTATTGCGAATGGTTTTGCCAACGGCGTTTGTAATAAGATCTGCAGCATCTCTCCAACCCATATATCCTAACATCATAACACCACTAAGAATCACTGACGAAGGATTCATGGTATTTGTATTTGCAAAACGTGGAGCCGTGCCATGTGTTGCCTCAAAAACTGCATGCCCGGTAAGATAATTGATATTTGCACCCGGTGCTATACCAATACCGCCAACCTGTGCTGCCAGTGCATCAGAAATATAATCGCCGTTTAAATTAAGGGTTGCAATTACAGAATAATCCTGCGGAGCCAGTAAAGCCTGTTGTAAAAAATTATCTGCAATAGCATCTTTAATAATTACTTTGCCACCCACTGCACTTATTTTCATTTCTTCATTAGCAACGGCTTCACCACTTTCTTTTTTGGTTTTTTCCCATTGCTGCCATGTGTAAACCTGTCCGCCAAACTCTCTTTCTGCAAGCTCATAACCCCATTGTTTAAAAGCACCTTCAGTATATTTCATAATATTACCTTTATGTACAATGGTAACACTTGGCAATTTATGTTCAATCGCAAATTCTATTGCAGAGCGTATCAATCTTTCACTTCCATCTTTACTTACGGGCTTAATCCCAAGCGAGGTCGTTTCAGGAAAACGAAAAGCTTTTACACCTAATTCATCTACCAAAAATTTCAACAATTTTGTACATTCCTGCGTACCAGTCATAAATTCTATACCCGCATAAATGTCTTCTGTATTTTCTCTAAAAATAGTCATGCTCACTTTCTCAGGTTGCCACATCGGCGAAGGTGTTCCTTCAAAATATTTTACAGGACGAAGACAAACATACAGATCCAACTCCTGTCTGAGCGCAACATTTAAACTGCGAATACCGCCACCAACAGGCGTTGTAAGTGGTCCTTTAATAGACAACAAATAATCTTTAAATGCCTGCATAGTTTCTTCAGGCATCCAACTGCCGGTTGCTTTAAATGCTTCTTCGCCGGCTAGTACTTTTAACCATTCAATTTTTTTTTCGCCACCATAAGCTTTCTGCACTGCTGCATTAAACACCCGCACACTCGCTTTCCAAATATCGGGACCAATACCATCGCCTTCAATAAACGGGATAGTTGGGTTATTAGGAACGGTAAGTACACCGTTTTGCATTGTTATTTTTTCAGACATATGTGTTAAGTATTGAGATAGGTATTAATTTTTTTGAATCTTGTGGCTGATATTTTAATTCTTTTTTTATCCTGGCAAAGTCAGCAGCGATGGTCAACATCATTGTGTCACTTACTTATACGGCATACTATTATTGAGCATTTTTTGTGCTGCAAAAATAAAGGAATCAACATGAAATTTGTGGTAAAATAATGGCAATAAATCATTGCAAATGCAGCATTGTTTTCATGTAAAACAAAAGTTTTTCTGCCAATCAGTTTAAAAATCCATACTACAATTAACCCATTCACTGTCAAACTTTACACCTTCAAACTTTTTATAGAAATTTATTGCCGGTTCATTCCAATCAAGCACCTGCCAAACCAGACCGCTGTATTTTTTACTTTTACATTCTTCCAAAAGTTCATCAAATAATAATTTACCGATTCCTTTGCCACGCATATCTTCTGTAACCAGTAAATCTTCCAAATATATTCGCTGTCCTTTCCAGGTGCTGTAACGAATATAATAAAGTGCAAAGCCCTTAACAATACCATTTTCTTTAGCTACAAATGCTTCCCACACGGGTTTTGCTCCAAAACCACTTTCTACAAAATGCTCAATGGTAACAGAAATTTCATCGGGCGCTTTTTCGTAAACAGCCAACTCATGCACCAATTGCATGATGGCTTCACAGTCTTCTTTCACAGCCTTTTCTATAATAATTTCCATTTTTTTTATAGCCAATTTAAAACTAATTTTTGAATGACAGGTAAAGTTTACTTTTACTTAAACAAAGAATTTACACTACATGAAAAAAATGCTTTCTCAATATGCTGCTTACAATCTTTGGGCAAACCAGAGAATTATTGAAGTAATAAATAATCTTTCCGACGAACAAACAGAAAGGCACATCGAAAGCAGTTTTAACGGCATTCAAAAAACATTGCTTCATTTATGGGATGTAGAAAGCATTTGGTGGCAACGTTTAAAACTGGCTGAGTTACAAGTGTGGCAAAGCAACAATTATACCGGTTCATTAATGGAACTTACCAATAATTTACTGGCGCAAAGTAAACAATGGAAGGAATGGATTGACATTGCAACAGAAGCTGCTTTGGAGCATGAATTTATTTACAGAAATTCAAAAAAAGATCAGTTTAAACAACCTGTTTACGAAATGCTTATGCATTTGTTTAATCACCAGACTTACCACAGAGGCCAATTGGTTACCATGATACGCCAGGTAGGAGAGCCAAATATTCCCAACACTGATTTAATTTCTTTTCTTAGAAAAAAGTAAACTTTAATTAAGTAAATAACATTAAAAAATAGTTATCGCAAATTGATAATTCGCAACTCAAAATTCATTAGTTGTGATCTACTATTACCATTTTTACACCATACCCAATATATCCGGGAAATGCAAGCTGGTATTCAAAATGAATAAAATCTCTTTGTACAAGCCCAATATCTTTCGAATAAATTTCCTGCGAGTAATCTCTTGAGGCAATATTTGTTTGGTTAGGCTGGCCTGCAGGTATTACAGGTAAATTAACTGATTCATCGATTTCCTTCACTGTTATTGTATTTGCTAAATTAAAAGTTCCTACTTGCTTTGGTTGATTAACGTCACTGTATGTATAATCCCAATCTGCTAAATATTGTAAATCAGATCCTACGGATGTAACATCGATGGCAGAATTTCCTTTCCATTTTCTGTCATTTTTTATAGGTAGTGTAAGTTTTAAATAACGAAGATTATTTTCTGTAAGCTCAAAATTTGTTCCGGTATTAACCGCTACAAATGTATTATCGGGTGTGAAAATTCCGTTTGGTAAAGTTCTTATGTAGCGCACAATTCTAAAAGCTTTGCGACCCAAAAGATCTGTAAAAGAATCTGCAATTAAATATTTTACCTCGTAAATATGGTGTGCCTCTGAAGCACCAAAATTTAAGTATACTAATGAATCTAAGCTATAAGTAACATATTTTCCTGCGGCAAGCGGTGCAAAATCACTGATAGGTGTAACCTGCAACTGCTCCGACTCTTTTTTGCAGGCTGCAAAAAAAACTACGATTGCCAATAATAAAAATATTTTCTTCATAAAATAAATATACAAATATTTAATAAAATGGAATTTAGATCAATGTATAATTTTCATTATCAAATCCCCCTTTGTATAACGCCGCCACCAATCAAATCATTGCCTTCGTAAAAAACTGCACTCTGTCCGGGTGCAACGCCTTTTACGTTTTCATAAAATTTTACTGTTATTCCATTATCTGCAGTATATAAATTACTGAGTGCTCCTTTGTCTTTATAACGGATTTTTGTCACTGCTTCCATCCCTTCAGTTATTCCATCATACTTCATCCAGTTTATTCCTCGTACAGTCATTTCTGTTTGGTTCAAAGCCTCTTCATCCCCTAACACCACTGTATTAGTTTCAGGAATTATTTTAGTTACAAATGCAGGTTTGCCAAGAGCAATATCCAATCCTTTTCTTTGCCCAACAGTATAAAATGGATACCCTTTGTGTTTGCCTAAAACCTTCCCATTTACATCTACAAAATCACCGCCATTTACTCTTTCTTCCAGGCCTTCAACTTTGCGTTTAAGAAAGCCACGGTAATCATTGTCCGGCACAAAACAAATTTCGTAACTCTCGCTTTTCTTAGCCAGTTCAGGATAACCAAAGTCGTGTGCCATTTGCCTTATTTCTGTTTTATGATATGTACCCAACGGCAGCAAAGTTCGTTTCAATAAATCCTGTTGTAAGCCCCAAAGAGCATAGCTCTGGTCTTTTGTATCATCAATTCCTTTGCTTATAAAATACCTTCCGTTTGTATGTTGGTGCACCTGCGCATAATGCCCGGTTGCAATAAAATCGCAGCTCAACGCATCAGCACGTTTTAGTAATGCACGCCATTTTATATGTGTGTTGCACATTACACAAGGGTTTGGTGTGCGACCTGCAATATATTCCTCTACAAAATTTTCAATTACAAATCCACCAAATTCTTCTCTTATATCTAAAATAAAATGCGGAAAATTATGCTGCACAGCGGCCTGGCGTGCATCGTTAAAACTGTCAAGGTTACAACAACCGGTTTCCTTTTTACCTGTATTGCCGCCGCCACTCGTTTCATAATCCCATGTTTTCATGGTTATACCAACCACTTCATAGCCCTCTTTGTGTAGCATAAGCGCAGCCACTGTACTGTCAATACCACCACTCATTGCCATCAAAATTTTTCCTTTGCTCATGCTGCAAAATTACTGTTTAGTATTGAGTATTTGTTGTTGATATTGGTAGTTTTAGAAGCATGAACAGTTAAACTTAACCAAGCTATGGTATCCGGTTATCCGCTGCAAGTCCGCACTCGTTCCTCGCTTGCGGGCTTTACGCTTCTACCCGGGCTATGCTCATCAGTTTCTCGTTAAGCTTATTACAAATTAAAGTTTGTATTCAAAAAATCTATTATCAATTCCAATTTCTCAATACTAATATCTCAATACTCATTATTTTTTTCTCAATACTTATTTCTATTTTTGCAGTCTTAAAAAATAATTAATGGGTCGTATATTCGAAGTAAGAAAAGGTGCCATGTTTGCACGTTGGGATAAAATGGCAAAAGACTTTACCCGTATTGGCAAAGAAATAGCCATAGCTGTAAAAGCCGCAGGACCGGAGCCTGAAAACAATCCTACTCTTAGAAGATGTTACTTAAATGCCAAAGCATGCAATATGCCCAAAGATCGTGTGGAAGCGGCTATAAAGCGTGCAATGGGGAAAGACATCAGCAGTTACGACGAAATGGTTTACGAAGGTTATGCACCACATGGTGTTGCAGTATTGGTAGAAACCGCAACTGATAATACCACCAGAACTGTGGCGAACGTGCGCATGCATTTTACTAAAGCAAAAGGTGCACTTGGTACAAGTGGCAGTGTAGCATTTACATTTACCCGCATGGGAGAATTTAAAGTAAAAAATACCGGTCAGAATATAGATGAGCTTGAATTGGAGTTAATAGATTTTGGCTTGGAAGAAATTGGAGAAGACTCTGCGGGCAACATTATTATTCGTGCCGCTTTCAGTGAGTTTGGAGCTATGAACAAAGCAATAGAAGATAAAGGTATGGAACTGATAAGTGCAGAACTTACAAGAATACCGGGAACATTAGTTGAGCTTAGTGAAGAGGATGCAAATGATGTTTTAAAAATGGTAGATCACATTGAGCAGGATGAAGATGTGCAAAAGGTTTATCATAACTTGAAGTAATTCCTGCTGTCACTCTTCCCAAATCGTAGCCTTCATAAAATCCAAATGCATAATAAAAGCTAAGTCTTTTTTTCTTCATTTTCCTGATCTATAATTTTGTCTTTTTCTTCGTGAGCATCCGCAACAACTTCCGTTGCAGTTTTTTTGGCATCTACAACTATTTCTTTTTGTTTTTCCGCTTCCTGTAGGGTTTCTCCTTTTGCTGCAACTTCTACTGTTTGCACAGTTTCTGCATATTTGGAAGGTAAAATAGGAGAACCAAATGCCAGCGCCCATTCTTTTGCAAACTCAGCTCCCAGATACAAAATAATTGAAGAATAATAAACCCATACCAGTAAAATAACCAAAGAACCTGCAGCGCCAAATGTGCTGCCAACATTTGTTTTAGAAATATAGATAGAGATTAAAAATTTTCCAATTATAAAAAGAATGGCCGTCACTACAGATGCAGTTTTCACCTGTTTCCATTTAATCTCAGCATCGGGCAATACCTTAAAAATTACTGCAAACAAAGTGGTAACAATAAACAAAGTCAGCAACAAATTAAAAATATAAATAAACACAACTGCTACGTTTGAAAAATTTTGCATTAGTCTTTCACTAAATCCATCAATAATTGTGGAAATCCCGAGCGTGACTAACAACAAAAACCCAAGACTGCCAATGACACCAAAAGACAAAATTCTTGATTTAAAAAAGTATTTGATCCCTGCACCTTTTTTGGGTCTTACACCCCAAATAGTATTTATAGAATCCTGTATTTCTGCAAACAAAGATGTTGCTGCCACAAGCAATGCAATAATACCTGCTACCCGTGCAAAAGTACTTGTAGTAGCTTTACTGGATGTTTTAATCATTGATTGAATCTGCTGTGCACTTGCTGAACCGACAAAACCTTTTATCTGATTATAAATTGTTCCTTCCACTGCTTCCTTCTGTAAAAATATAGTACATAAAAAAAGGATCATTATTAGCAACGGTGCCATCGAAAAAATAGTTGTATAAGCAAGAGATGCGCTTAGTTTCATTATTTTATGATCTACAAAACCATCAAAGGTTTTTTTTAAAACAGAGAATATATTCTTTACGCTTTTTGTTTTCATGAATAAAAAAGAAAATCTTTATGAATGGAATAAAACAAGGCCTTTCTAAAAAATATGTTCAATAAAAAAGGCAACATATGATCATGCTGCCTTTTTTTAAATTACTAATTTACTCCCCTTCCGTTACTCTAAAAGATACTTTACAGTTCACACCGTATGAAACTATTTCCCCATCTTTAACATGTGCCTTTTGATCCTGCACCCAAATAGAATCAATATTTCTGATGGTTTTAGAGACTTCTTTAACGCCCTGTTTTACTGCATCATCAAAACTTAAAGGAGAAGATGCGATGATTTCGATAACTTTTACAATAGCCATGATATTTATTTTAAATAATGATAAAAACATTGTTTTACAAATACCATTCCTGCTTTATGTGTTGGTCATTCTTGCATCATACTACGTATTTCTGCAACAATATTTTCTACATTTGGTTTGGCAAAATAATCTCCATCACTGCCATAACCGGGACGATGATCTTTACCCGTAAGTGTGCGTGGTGAAACATCCAAATACTTGTATCCTTTCTGCACTTCCATTACTTTGTTAAACATGTAAGCTGCTGCCCCACCGGGCACATCTTCATCAATAAAAATAATTCTGTTTGTTTTTTTAAGAGATGCAACAATGCTGTGATTAATATCAAATGGTAATAATGTTTGCACATCTATTATCTCGCAACTTATATCCATTTTTGCGAGTGTTTCTGAGGCTTCCTGCACAATGCGTAAAGTAGAACCGTAGCTAACGACTGTGATATCTGAACCTTCTCTTAAGATATCACACACTCCCAGAGGAACGGTAAATTCTGCAAGATTTACAGGTAATTTTTCTTTAAGGCGATAGCCGTTTAAACATTCAATAACCAGCCCCGGATCGTTACCCTGCAAAAGTGTATTATACATTCCGGCTGCCTGCGTCATATTTCTTGGAACGCATACATACATTCCACGTAAGGCATTAATGATCATTCCCATTGGTGAGCCACTGTGCCATATTCCTTCTAATCTGTGTCCTCTTGTACGAACAATTAACGGAACACTTTGTTGCCCCGCTGTACGAAAATGTGTTGTAGCCACATCATCACTTAAAGGTTGCAAACCAAACAATAAATAATCAAGATATTGTATTTCAGCAATAGGACGTAATCCCCGCAAAGCCATGCCTATGCCTTGTCCCATAATAGTTAGTTCTCTTATACCGGTATCAAAAATTCTTTCTTTACCATACTTTTCCTGCAGACCACTAAAGCCCTGGTTTACGTCACCAATAAAACCCAGATCTTCACCAAATGCTGCAACTTTTTTGTTGCCGGCAAATAACTGATCAAAATATTTATTTAAAACTTCATAACCATTAACTGTTGTTCCTGCATCATCAAATACTGCTTTTACAACCGGCACATTTAATGCAGATTTCGGACCTTCATTGTACAAAAAAGCATCGTACTCTTTGTTATTTTTTTGAAGCATGGCATCATAAAAACTTCTTACTTCACCGGCAGCTGCAAGCGGAATATTATACAAAGCCGTGGCAAGTGCTTTTAAAATATCTCTTTTGTAAGGCTCCCTCAATGCTTTTAAATCTGAGGCTTCTTTTAAAGCTATTTCATTATTTGTTTTTTCGAGTAAGGTTACAGCATTTGTAAGTATGTTTTTTATGGGCGATAAATATGCTTCCCATGCTGCCTGTTTACCAGATTTTACATGGGCGAAAGATTCTTCTTCAATTAATTTTATTTCTTCTTCTTCTGCCAACGCATTTTCAATAATCCAGCTGCGCATTTGCTTTATACAATCCCATTCCTTTTCCCACAATAAACGGTCTGCCTTTTTGTAGCGCTCATGGCTGCCAGATGTTGAATGCCCTTGCGGTTGCGTAATTTCTTCTATGTGAAAAATAGCCGGCGTATGTGTTTCTCTAATTCTGTCTATTGCCGGTTCTAACACTTCGCACATACCTGCATAATCCCATCCTTTTAATTTATAAATATCAAAACCATTGGTGCCATCCTGCTTTTGAAAACCGGCTAGGGAATCAGAAATAGAACCTTTGGTTGTCTGGTATTCCTTTGGCACAGAAATACCATACCCATTGTCCCAAACAAAAACTGCCAATGGCACCTGTAAAACGCCTGCTGCATTAATGGTTTCCCAAAAGTGACCTTCACTTGTAGATGCGTCTCCAATGGTACAAAAGCAAATTTCATTTCCATTGTTAGATAAGTCAGTTTCTCCTTTTAATTCTTTTACATTTCTAAAAAATTTACTTGCAAATGCAAGCCCCAATGCTCTAGGCATTTGTCCACCTGTTGGCGCAATATCACTGGAAATATTTTTTGTAGTAGCTAACGGTAACCACTCCCCTTTTGCATCTACCATTGGTGTTGCAAAATGCGCATTCATTTGTCTGCCTGCACTAAAAGGATCATGCGTCACATTTGAATCGGCATATAGCTGTGCAAAAAACTGTTGCACGGTACAAAGGCCGCTGGCGAACATAAAGGTTTGGTCTCTGTAATAACCGGATCTGAAATCTCCGGGTTTGAAAAATTTTGCCATGGCTATTTGTGGAACTTCTTTGCCATCGCCAAAAATCCCAAACTTAGCCTTTCCGGTAAGTACTTCTTTTCTGCCAAGCAAACTCGCTTCTCTGCTTATACATGCGTATCGGTAATCGTTTAAAACTTCATTGCGAAATGTATCAAAACTTAATTTTTCTTCCGATGCAGTATCTATAATATTCATGGTATCCATATGTATGTAAATTGCTGCAAAATTATTGATTTTAAAGTGCTTTGTTAAAAAACTGACTTTAGTTTTCTAAAATTAAAAAAAAGGTAACCTTTTTGTATATTTGGTCTCTCAACTTATCATAAATGAAAAAGATTATTTTTTTATCACTTCTTTCGGTTAGTGTAATATTTGCTCAAGCACAGTTTGCTACTGTCGTTACACACAATGATAATAGTTCTGCACAGGTTAATGCAGTTGTTCAAGAAGATGCAATTGCTTTTAAAGAATCTGAATATAATTTTGGAAAAATTCCTCAGGGCAAACCTGTTACACATATTTTTGATATTACAAATACCGGTAAAACAGCTTACAAACTTGATAACGTAGTTGCCAGTTGCGGTTGCACTACACCACAGTGGGATAAGGAAAAAATTATTAATCCTGGAGAGAAGTCAATTATTACTGTAGGATATAATGCGGCAGCTGAAGGACCTTTCAATAAAAGTATAACAGTAACTTATAATACCAACCAAACCAAAGTAACTGTTATAAAAGGAGAAGTTTGGAAAACGCCGGCAGCAAGTGCACCAACAAATGCAGCACTCAATGATTTTAAAAATTAAATTAAAAACAAAAAACGAAAACATGAAAAAATTATTCTTTGCATTTTCAGCATTGGCTTTATCAGTAGGTGCTTTTGCTCAGGTCAAATCTGACGACATCGCAAAAATTAAAGAGGAAACATTAAACCTCGGTAAAATTCCTCAAAGCATACCGGCAGTTTCAACATTTATTGTAACCAACGTTGGCAAAACTGATTTAATTATTGAAAGTGCCAATCCTACATGTGGATGCACCGTAGGTGATTATACAAAATCACCCATTAAACCTGGACAAACAGGAACAATTACTGCAACGTTTAATGCAGCTAATGTAGGTCCTATTGATAAACACATGATTGTAAAATTTGCTGGTGCAGAAGATACAAAAAGCATTGGTTTTAAGGGTGAAGTTTTATCTGCTGCAGATTATGCAAAATTTAAGGCAGCAAATCCTGGAGCGGCGACGGCTAAAACAACAACTACTGTTGCAACCCCTTCAAAAACTACCATTACAAATGTGAAGTCAAAAAAAGGTAAAAAAACAAAAATTAAAACTACAACTGTAGCTTCTTAATTAAAATATTATTTATAAAAAAACCTCTGCCGTTGCAGAGGTTTTTTTATTAGCTTTAATGATAGATTTTAAATAAAAATATTATGCAGGATAGTAAATTCAGTTATGGAATGATAGGTTTGGGAACTATGGGGTGTAACCTTGTTTTAAACATGAGTGACCATGGTTACAGTGTTGCCGGTTACGATAAAAATACAAAACAAACTGACAACCTTAACGAAAAGGCAGCCGGTAGAAATATAAAAGCATTTAATGATATTACAGCATTTGTAGAAGCCTTAACGGTTCCACGTATAATAATGTTGTTGGTACCTGCGGGGCCAATAGTAGACGCTGTTGTAGCCGAATTAAAACCTTTGCTAAATGCTGAAGATATAATTGTTGATTGTGGCAATTCACATTTTACAGATACGCAAAAAAGAATTGATCAACTTGCAAAAGAACATATTCATTTTGTGGGTTTGGGTGTTTCAGGCGGAGAGACGGGTGCAAGATTTGGCCCCAGTATTATGCCGGGCGGCGATGTGAAAGCTTTTGAAAAGTTGGCTCCTATGCTACAGGCTATTTCAGCAAAAGTAAATGGCGAACCTTGCACTGCTTACATGGGTTTGGGTGCTGCAGGGCATTATGTAAAAATGGTACACAATGGTATTGAGTATGCAATTATGCAAATGATTGCAGAAACCTATCATCTTTTAAAAATACATGGGGGCTTAAATAATGAGGAACTCCATAATGTATTTGCAGAATGGAATAAAGGCCGGCTACAGTCTTTCTTAATAGAAATTACAGCCGCTATTTTTTTACAAAAAGACGGAGATAATGTTGGATTATTGGTTGATAAAATTAAAGATACTGCACAACAAAAAGGTACAGGAGCATGGATGAGCCAGGATGCAATGGCAACGGGTTCTCCCATAACTTCAATTGATGCGGCGGTTTCTGCAAGAATATTATCCTCCATGAAAACAGAAAGAGAAATTACAGCTGAAATTTATAATGTTGAAATTGAACGCACTTTAACTTCCGATAAAAAAGAGTTTATCATATTGCAGGAAAATGCTTTATACGCTGCATTTATAATAACTTATGCACAGGGCCTGGCAATGTTGCAGAACTCTTCTGATTTTTACAAATACGACACAGATATTACAACAGTGGCTTCTATCTGGAGAGGTGGTTGCATTATTCGGGCAGCAATGCTGGAAGATATTATGGAAACCTACAAAACAGAACCCGGTATTAAAAATATTTTAAATGGAAAAAAAATTAGCACGGCAATTTCTACTTCTCAAAAATCTTTGCGCAATGTTGTACAGGTTGGAACAGAACACGGTATTCCTTTACCTTCATTAAGTGCATCTCTAAATTATTTTGACAGTTACAGAAGCAAATGGTTACCCGCGAATTTAATACAGGCGCAAAGAGATTTTTTTGGTGCGCACACTTATGAAAGGACTGACAAAGAAGGAATATTTCATACAGAATGGAATGCAGTAATTCAATAATGGTAAAAACTGCAAAGACGGGAAGACACAAAAAGTGACTCTATTCAAAAAACTTGTAAACAAACAACAAGTAATTACATAAAATTATCCCTTAGCGCCTCTGCGTCTCTGCGGTAAAATCAAAATAGTAAAACGAACGATGGAAAACATAACAAAAACAAAACCTACCATTATTAACATATTTGGCGGCTCAGGCGATCTTACATGGCGCAAACTTATACCGGCTTTGTATAATTTATTTTTAGATGGATGGTTAAATGAAAAGTTCAGTATTATTTGCATCGGCCGAACAGAAATGAAAGATGGAGAATTTATACAAAAATTAAAAGACGGTGTTGATCAGTTCTCCCGTAGGGGGAAAACAAAAAAAGAAGAGTGGGATATATTCAGCAAGTATGTTACTTACAAAACCGGAGATTTTTCTAACAAAGCTTTATTTATCGGCATTAAAAAAGATGTAGCAGATTTTGAAAAACAGGCTAACGAAAATGCTAATAAAATTTATTATTTAGCAGTAAATCCGCAATTTTTTGAAGGTATAGCTGATGGCCTAAAAGATGCAGGATTAAATGAAGATTGCGAACATGCCAGACTGGTAATAGAAAAACCATTTGGTACAGACCTCGAATCGGCAAAAGCACTGAATGTAAAATTGCTGACTATTTTCGAAGAAAAGCAACTCTATAGAATTGATCATTATTTGGGGAAAGAAACGGTCCAGAATATTCTTGCATTTCGATTTGCCAATGCAATGTTTGAACCCTTATGGAACCGGAATTATATTGACAACATTCAAATTACTGTAAGTGAAAAAATTGGCGTTGAAGACCGTGGAGCATATTATGAACATAGTGGAGCGCTGAGGGATATGGTACAAAACCATGTAATGCAATTATTATGTTTAATTGCTATGGAACCTCCGGTATCATTTGATGCAGATGAAATAAGAAATAGAAAGGCAGATGTATTGCATGCCATCAGAAAAATAAGAAGGGAGGATGTGCACGAATTTGCAAGCCGCGGACAATATGCAGGCGGCTGGCAGGAAGGTGAGCAGGTTAAGGGATACCGTCAGGAAAAAAGTGTTGATATAGACTCTAACACTGAAACATTTGCTGCCATTAAATTTTTTATTGACAACTGGCGTTGGAGCAAGGTACCTTTCTATGTACGCAGCGGTAAAAGAATGCAACATAGTATTTCAGTTATAACTGTTCAGTTTAAACCTGTACCACACCAGTCTTTTCCCGAAGAAGCAATTGAGAACTGGCAGCCAAACAGAATGATCATCAATATACAGCCTGATATGGGGATCCGCATTCGTTTTCAGGCAAAAAAGCCTGGACTAAAAATGCAGTTGAACCCTGTTGATATGCTTTTTAATTATACAGATACTTATAGTTCCGGCATACCGGAAGGTTATGAAACTTTGCTCCTGGATGTTATTGAAGGTGATGCAACATTATTTATGCGTGCAGACCAGGTGGAAGCCGCATGGGAAATTTTAATGCCAATCCTCAGTATGTGGAGAGATAATCCATCTGTAAATTTTCCCAATTACAGCGCAGGTACAAATGGTCCGGAAACATCAGAAGCATTGATAGCAAAAGATGGAAACAACTGGATCATACTTCCATTTGAAAAAAAAAATAATGAATAAAGTAATACATTTTGATAATGCTGATTTACTGGCAAAAGCCGCGGCAGAATATTTTATAAAACTTGCTGACGAAGCCATAAAATTAAAAGGCAAATTTACAGTTGCATTATCCGGTGGTAATACTCCCTCAGCCATGTACAAATTACTTTCTACTGATTTTTATATTAATCGGATTGAATGGAAAAATATTTATTTTTTTTGGGGAGATGAACGTTGTGTTGCCTTAAATGATAAAAACAACAACAGCTACAATGCAAAGAATATTTTACTGGATAAAGTTTCAGTTCCCAAAAAAAATATTTTTATAATTCCGGTTGATGAAAGCCCGGTAAATGCTGCAATTTATTACGAAGCAACCATTAAGATTTTTTTTAAAACAGATAAACCCGTCTTTGATTTAATTTTATTGGGCATGGGAGACAATGGTCATACTGCATCACTTTTTCCAAATACAACAATTTTAGAAGAAGCAAAAGCACTGGTAAAAGAAGTTTATGTAGATGAAATTAAAATGAACCGTATAAGTTTTACAGCACCCCTAATAAACAACGCAAAGCATATTTTATTTTTGGTTACCGGCAAAGAAAAACAGCAGATGCTTAAAACAGTTTTAGAAGGAAAATATGCACCCGAGAAATACCCCGCACAAATGATAAAAAATGCAGAGTGGTTTGTCAGTTTGTAATTTTTTAATTTGCATTCAGTGCCCCAAAAACCAATTGCTCCAAAAATGCCTCTATTTCTTTTGGATTTTTCTTCTTGCTATAATCCCCAAGCTGTTGCAGGTGCTGTATAAAATAATGCTGCATGTGGGCCGTTTCAACCAATGTACTTGCCAGCGATGAAGGGTATTTATATTTGGGGTTGTATTCTTTAAACAGCAAAGCAATTCTGCCACACAATTCTTTATAAGGGTTAAATAAAAAAACTTTGTTGTGATTATCCACTTCTTTACTTAAATAAGTTTTGCTTCCTTCTGCAATAGCAATGTAGTAAAGTGCCTGCACATCCACTGAAATCGGACAACAACTGTCAGATAATATAATACCCGACACACTGATATTAAATAAAACAACACAACAAATTATTTTACAAAGTTTTTTAAATGAAAGCAATCTTACAAACCCTTTTTTATTACAGTACAAATACAAAATTGAAGGATTGGTGGTGGAGAGAAAACTGAAGTTTCAACAACTGCTACCTGAGGTAAACGTAAAAGGAAATTTACTCGGCAAAGATTTTAATCCATTAAAAAACTCAGCGATTCCTTTGCTGGAAAATAACAATCGATGGGGCATTGGTATTAAAATCCCATTGCTTTTTAGGCAAGGCCGTGGTGAGTATAAAATGGCAAAACTGAAACTGGAAGAAAACTCATTGTATTTCAAACAAAAAATTATTGAAACCGAAAATAAGATAAAAGATTATTTTAATAGAGTAGCAATTTTGCAGAATCAAGTTATAATAGCCAACAGTGCGCTGATAAATTACATTGCTTTATTAAGAAATTAATTACTCCGTTTTAACAATGGAGAAAGTAGTTTGTTTTTAGTTAACAGCCGTGAAAATAAAGTGCTGGAAATAAAGCAAAAAATAATTGAATTACAGGTAAAATTATTAAAGGCAACTTATACTTTAAATCGGGCAGGTGGTGCGTTGAACAGATAATCAGAAAATCAAAAAACATTTCTTATCCCGTATCTGTAAATCATTGCAACTCGTCATTTTTTGATAGTGCTTATGTTATCTTTACGCCATGTTAAAAATAAGTAACCGTGGGCACGTTATGCCGGCATCTCCAATAAGAAAATTAGTCCCATTTGCAGAAGCTGCTAAAAAAAGAGGAACAAAAGTTTTTCATTTAAACATTGGGCAGCCGGATATCGAAACTCCAAAAGTTTGTATAGATGCGGTGAAGAATTGTAATGTGCACATACTTGCATACAGCCACAGTGCAGGTAACGAAAGTTACCGCAAAAAATTGGTAGAGTATTATGCAAAAAATAATATTGATGTTACATCAGATGAAATTATTGTAACAACAGGTGGCAGTGAAGCTATACTGTTTGGGTTTATGGCTTGTCTTGATGCAGGCGATGAAGTAATAATTCCCGAACCTTTTTATGCAAATTACAATGGCTTTGCTGTGCAGGCAGATGTAAAAGTTGTACCAATAAGCAGCAGAATAGAAACAGGCTTTGAACTTCCACCAATAGAAGATTTCGAAAAAGCTATAACGCCAAGAACAAAGGCGATTGTAATTTGTAACCCTAATAATCCAACAGGTTATTTGTACAGCGCAGCTGAAATGGAAATTTTGAAAGCAATTGTTATAAAAAACAATTTATTTTTGTTTGCTGATGAAGCTTATCGTGAATTTTGTTACGAAGGAACACACACAAGTGCCATGCATTTAAAAGGAGCCGAACAACATGTTGTGTTAATGGATACTATCAGTAAAAGATACAGTGCATGTGGTGGAAGGATTGGCGCATTTATTACTAAAAATAAAGAAGTACTTAATGTGGCTATGAAGTTTGCACAGGCAAGGTTAAGCCCACCTTATTATGCTCAGGTTTTAGGCGAAGCAGCGGTAGATTTACCGGATGATTATTTTAATACAACAAAAGCTGAATATAAACTTAGAAGAGATACATTGGTAACAGCACTTAATAAAATTGAAGGTGTTTTTTGCCCAAACCCGGGCGGTGCATTTTACGTTATGGCAAAATTACCAATTGATGACTGTGATATATTTTGTCAATGGTTACTGGAAGATTTTTCTTACAACGGCAGTACTATAATGATGGCTCCTGCCACAGGCTTTTATGCCACACGGGGCTTAGGTAAAAATGAAGTTCGTCTGGCTTATGTACTAAATGTTTCAGATATTAAAGAAGCTGTTCTTTGTTTACAAGAAGCCTTAAAAGTTTACCCCGGCAGGATAAAATTTTACTGATCAAAAAAATTATAAATTCTATTAAGATAATAAAAGGATTTTTTCATCGATAACACATTTAAAATATTTTCTAATTAATGAGCAATAAAAAACCCGTTCAATTTAATGAACGGGTTTTTTATTTATGCTTTATCAATCTTTACTTAGAAATTTCTAACAGTCATTTCTGTTCTTCTGTTTTTTGCACGACCTGCAGCT